>Ga0308415_1000024_pt1 | contig 53807 bp, 57 predicted proteins | sample HotsprSampleOS55_FD_203465 | JGI IMG/M metagenome (GOLD analysis project Ga0308415, IMG submission 203465) | Hot spring phototrophic mat microbial communities from Octopus Spring, Yellowstone National Park, Wyoming, United States - 20090730_OS55 ... | reverse complement strand
GATGAGGGCGCCTGCCAGCGTGTCGATGAAGGTGGTGATGTTGGCGCCCATCACGTACGGAAGGACCTGCTCACGCTTGAGGTAACCCTTCAGGCTCAGCGGCACGAGCAGCGTCAGCGAAATAGACACGCTCATGGTCATTGAGGTGACCGCGCCGCCGATGAAGAACATGAACCAGCGCGAGCGCATGCGGTGGAGCAGGCGGTCGAAGCTGCTCGACCCGGCCTCGAGCTGCGGGAGCGCCCGGTCGAAGACGGCGAAACTTCCGAGGAGCACGAGGACGCCGAGGCCGAACATTCCGCCACCCGGAAGCTGCCGGTCGAGCCAGCGGACCGGGTCGCCGTAGAGCGCATCGACCCAGTCGAGCATGCCCGGCGGCGGCGTGAACTGGAACCGGTCGAGCCAGCCGTAATGGAGCGAGACAAGGCCCAGCAGAATGGCCGGCCCCTGCGTCGTGAAGGTCGTGAGCAGCGCGATGACGCCGATGGCGAGGCTGTCGGGGTTGCGGCGCCGGGCGAGGTAGAGCACGAACCCGACGGCCAGCACGATGAACGAGGCCCCAAGCCGCGACCCGCCGATGACGCCGAACGACTCGGCAGGTGTGAGGACGCCGCCTGCGAGCAGCGTCACACCGATCGCCGCGACGGGCGAACCGCTCATGGCGGCGTATGCGAGGAGCCACCCGAAACCGACCGCGTTCGCCGGCCCCGAAACACTGAGACCGTCGAGAACGGGAACGAGCGCCCTGGCGCCGGTTTTCAGGACCTGAAGGCCGAAAATGAAAAGCAGGATACCGGCGGAGGCCGCGGCTGCCCTGGTCGCCGGGATGGCAACCCGTGCCGCACCGCTCCGGCTCGCCCGGCCTGGCGCCGCCTCGAGCTCCACGGCAGGCCGCTCCAGCGCCTTGCGCCCGGGCGCGCCGTTCATCCGGCGCCAGCCGGCACAGGAGCGTGAATCGCGCGGATCATTCCGGCGCCGGTCGTATGACGCGTCGCCGGGTCGATGATGATGAATGCCCCGGTTTCGCGATTCGCGGCGTACTCGTCGGCAACGATCGGCTCCATAAGCCGGAACCGCACGCGGCCGATATCGTTCAGCCCGAGGGCAGAGGGTTCAGGCACCCGCGCGAGCGCCTCGATATCCATCCGGTCGATGAGCGCCTCAACGACGGCCCGCGTGCGGCGCGTCGTGTGCTTGATGAGCACCTGCCGGCCGGGTTCGAGCGCCGAGAGATCGGTCATCCAGCACACGTCAGCTTCGAACTGCGTAGCCGGCAAAACCGGATCACTGGCTGCAACGAACATCGCGCCGCGGCCGGCGTCGAGTTCATCACTGAGCCGGATCACGACCGCGTCGCCTGCCCTGGCCTCCTCGACGGCCTCCTGGAACCGGTCAATCGCCGCCACCCGTGTGGTCGCGCCGAGGGGCAGCACCCGTACGGGGTCTCCAACGCGGACCCTCCCGGCGGCGACGGTTCCGGCGTAACCGCGGTAGTCAGGGAACTCGCGTGACTGCGGCCGAATGACGTACTGCACCGGGTAGCGGAAGGGCGCGTCCAGCCCCCGGTTGGGCACCTCGACGGTTTCGAGGAACTCCAGCAGCGTGGGTCCCTCGTACCAGTCCAGCGATGGGGACCGGTGGACCAGGTTCGCCCCTTCGAGAGCGGCGAGCGGAATGACCGTCACGCTCTCGATGCCAAGCTGAGCCGCGACGCCGCGGTACTGGGCCTCCACCTCGCGGAAGCGGGCTTCCGACCAGTCGACGAGGTCCATCTTGTTGACGCACAGGACGACATGGTGAATGCCGAGCAGCGCAGCCAGTGCGGAGTGCCGGCGGGTTTGCTCAACGACTCCCTTGCGCGCATCGACCAGGATGAGCGCGAGTTGGGCAGTTGACGCGCCGGTCACCATGTTTCGCGTGTACTGCACATGGCCGGGGGAATCCGCGATGATGAACTTTCGCCGGGGCGTGGCGAAGTACCGGTACGCTACGTCAATGGTGATCCCCTGCTCGCGCTCGGCGCGCAGGCCATCGGTGAGGAGCGCAAGGTTCAGTTCATCGAGCCCCTGCGCCTGGCTGGCCCGTTCGATGCTCGCCAGGGTGTCTTCGAAAACCTGGCGCGTGTCGTAGAGGAGCCGTCCAATGAGCGTGCTCTTGCCGTCATCGACGGAGCCGGCGGTCACGAACCGGAGCAGGTCCATTAGAAGTACCCCTCCCGCTTCCGGTCTTCCATCGCCGCATCTGAGAACTGGTCGTCGGCGCGGCTGGCTCCGCGCTCGGTGACCCGGGCAGTGGCAACCTCGGCGATGATCTCCTGGACGGTCCGGGCCGTAGACCGGATCGCGGCGGTGCAGGTCATGTCGCCGACCGTCCGGTACCGCACCGTTTCCACGAACGGGCGCTCGTGCGGCAGCATCGGCAGGTAGGGGCTGACCGCCATCAGCATGCCGTCGCGCTGGAACACTTCGCGCTCATGGGCGAAGTAGATGGACGGAATCTCGAGCCCCTCCCGGGCGATGTAGCGCCAAACGTCCAGCTCGGTCCAGTTCGACAGCGGAAACACGCGCATGTGCTCGCCGCGGAGATGCAGGCCGTTATAGAGGTTCCAGAGTTCGGGGCGCTGGTTTCTTGGGTTCCATTGCCCGAACTCGTCCCGGAAGGAGAAGACCCGCTCCTTGGCGCGAGCCTTTTCTTCGTCACGCCGGGCCCCTCCGATCGCCGCGTCAAACTGGTGGCGGGCGATCGCGGCAAGGAGCACCGGGGTCTGCAGCCGGTTCCGCGAGGCCCGCGGCCCGCGCTCTTCCTGGACCCACCCTTCGTCGATCGCCTCCTGGACCGAGGCAACGACCAGCCGCGCCTTCAGCTCGGCGATGCGGCGGTCGCGGAACTCGATCACCTCGGGGAAGTTGTGGCCGGTATCGACGTGCATCACGGTGAACGGGAAGCGGGCCGGCCAGAAGGCCTTCTCCGCGAGGCGGAGCAGGACGATCGAATCCTTGCCGCCCGAGAAGAGCAGTGCCGGCCGTTCGAATTCGGCCGCCACTTCGCGCAGGATGAAGATGGCCTCGGCCTCGAGCTGGTCGAGGCCCGGGTCCTGGTCGACGGGCATCACCGCCTGGGCCGTCACGCGCCCACCTCCGCCGCCGCGGGGATCAGCCCGCGCCCTTCGAGCAGTCGGACGAGGGCGGCGAGGCTCTCCTCGACCGACTGGACGCCGGTATCGAGCCGGAGTTCCGGCGCCTCAGGCGGCTCGTACGGGTCATCGATACCGGTGAAGCCGGGCCGCCGACCGGCGCGCGCCTCGGCGTACAGCCCCTTCACGTCCCGCGCTTCGCACGCCTCCAGCGAGGCCGCAAGGTGCACTTCCAGGAATGGCACGCCGTCGGCCGTGATCAGCTCACGCGCACGCTCGCGCGTCTCCCGGTAGGGCGAGATTGCGGCCGTGATGACCGCGACGCCATTCCGTGCGAGCAGCCGGGCAACGTACGCAATGCGGAGGATATTGGTATCGCGGTCCTCCCGGCTGAAGCCAAGTCCCTTCGAAAGATGGGTCCGTACCTCGTCGCCGTCGAGCACTTCCACCTTGAGCCCCCGTTCGCGGAGGAGCGGGGCAAGGCCCGCGGTCAGCGTTGACTTGCCGGCGCCCGACAGCCCCGTCAACCAGAGCACAAATCCGCGCGATTGGTCGGTCATATTCCTGCCTTTGTCTGTCACGGGATGATGAAGCGGGTGGACTCGGTCAGGTGTGCAGCCCGCATTCGTCTTTCTCGAAGCCCTGCCAGCGGCCGGCCCGCCCCTGGACGCCGGGCACGGTGCAGTTGTAACAGCCGATGCTCGCGTAGCCGCGGTCGAGGAGCGGGTTGTACGGGACCTTGTGCTCGAGGATGTACGCCCAGGTCTGCTTCTCGGACCAGTTCGCCAGGGGGTTGATTTTCACCACGCCGAACTTTTCCGCCCACGAGATGATGGGGATCGCGGCCCGGCCCTCGGACTGGTCGCGGCGGAGCCCGCTGACCCAGGCCGTCCTGCCCTCCAGCGCCCGGCGGTTCGGCTCCACCTTCCGGAGCTCGCAGCAGAGGTCAGGGTCACGCATCCAGAGGGCCGCGCCGTACTGCCGGGCCTGCTCTTCGTGCGTCAGCTTCGACTTGTAGACCTGGACGTTGGTGAGCCCGAGGGCCGGCACAGCGCGGCGCATCGTCTCGTACGTCTCTTCGAAAAGGTAATCGGTATCGAGCACGAAGACGTGCACGTCCGGCTTGAGCCGCGACACCATGTGGAGGATGGCCATTCCGCTGGCACCGCCGAAACTCGCGCCGACCGACAGCCCATCCCCAAAGGTATCGACCGCCCACTCGACGATGGCCTGAGGCTGGGCCGACTCAAACCGTTCGTTGAGCGCGGCAATCTCGGCATCGCTCAGGACTCGGGAGGGCATGGCAGCTCCTTAGATGAGTAACTGGGTCAACTTTATGCACCGTCCCGCTTGCAGTCAACAGGGTAAGTTGATAGATTCAGTCAGCTTTCCATTCGGAAGGCCCCCGGCGGCGTCGCCGGGAGACCACCCCGGGAAGGGTCAACGCCATGCCCGACGTCGAGACCGTCGTCTACACCAACGAACCCGGCCGCGTGCTGCCCGTGCTCGAGCAGGAGCTCGAGGACTTCAAGACCGAGGCCGCGCGCTTCCTCAACGGTGAGTGGGATGAGGCCCAGTTCATCGGCTTCCGCCTGAAGCAGGGCGTCTACGGACAGCGCCAGCCGAACGTCCAGATGATCCGGGTAAAACTCCCCTTCGGCGGCGTCACGCCCGAGCAAATGGAGGCGTTCGCCGAGGTAGCGGAAAAGTACGCCCCGCTGCGGAAGGGCCACATCACCACCCGCCAGAACATCCAGTTCCACCACATCCCGCTGCTCAAGGCCGCAGAAGCCCTGTTCGTGCTGGGGCGGGCAGGCCTTTCAACCCGGGAGGCGTGCGGCAACACCGTAAGGAACGTGACCGGGGACCCGTGGGCCGGTATCCAGGAGGGCGAACCGTTCGACCCGACGCCGTATGCTGCCGCCTTCGCCCGCCGCTGGCTGCGGAACCCGCTGACCCAGCTCCTGCCGCGGAAGTTCAAGGTCGCCTTCACCGCCAACGACAGGGACCACGCCATCACGGGCATCCACGACCTCGGCTTCATTCCCCGGGTCAGGGATGGCGTGCGCGGGTTCACCATGGTCGTCGGCGGCGGCCTGAGCACGATGCCGCGCAAGGCGCCGGTGCTGTTCGAGTTTGTCCCGGTCGACGAGTACCTGAAGGTCTCCGAGGCCGTCCTTCGCATCTTCAACCGCGCCGATGAGCTCCGAAAAAACCGCGCCAAGGCGCGCATCAAGTTCCTCGTCGACCGGGTCGGTATCGACGAGTTCCGCCGGATGGTCGAAGAGGAGCTGAGGGGCGACTGGACCGCCGGACGCGACTTCCGCCCCGACCCGCTCCTCTTCGTCCACGACGAAGAAGCGAACGCACCCGCCCGGCGCCCGCACTATCAGCAGCCGAACGGCGACCACCGGGAATTCACCGCATTCGTTGCCGCCAACGTTCGGCCACAGAAGCAGCAGGGGTTCAGCGCGGTCGAAGTCAAAGTGAATCGCGGCGATCTGCGGCCGGAGCAATTCCGCGGCCTGGCTGCCATCATGCGGGAGTACACCGGCGGCTACGCCCGGACGACCATCGGGCAGAACATCGTGCTCCGCTGGGTCCGGGATGAAAGCCTCTACGAGGTCTACTCCCGGCTGAAGGAGCTCGGGCTGGCGGACATTGGCGCCCAGACAATTACCGACGTCGTGAGCTGCCCGGGGACCGACAGCTGCAAGCTCGGTATCACGTCGTCGATGGGCCTCAACCAGGCTGTCCAGGAGCGCGTTGAGGCGATGCAGATCACCGACCCGCTCACAAAGCAGATCCACATCAAGATGAGCGGCTGCCCGAACAGCTGCGGGCAACACCACATCGCCACTATCGGGTTCCACGGCGCGGCCATGAAGGTCGGCGAGCACCAGCTCCCGGCCTACCACGTCTTCCTCGGCGGCAACTATGACAACGGCGAGCTGCGGATGGCGCAGCAGCTGAGGGTGCGCCTGCCCGCGAAACGGGGGCCCGATGCCGTCGAACGGTTCATCCGCCTGTACGAAGCCGAGCGTCTGCCGGGCGAGACGTTCAATGCCTTCTTCGACCGCGTCGGACCTGAGCCGTTCGAACGCGCCATCGCTGACCTCTGCATCCCCGGCGAGTTCACGGAAGACAACCGCGGCATGTTCATCGACTGGAACCGGCTCGAACTCTACCGCCTGCAGCGCGGCGAAGGAGAGTGCGCCGTCTAAAGCCGGCTGCAGCCGTGTCAGCTCCCGCGCAGATTGGCCCAGGCGACCTCGAACGGGAGCCCGCCGGCCTGCTCCGCTTCGAGGAGCGCGCGCCGCTGGCGCTCCGCCGGGAGCCGCGCCAGGTAGACCGAAGGATTCGCACTCACCTCCTGCGCGAACCATTCGTGCCGGACGATCACGCCGCAGAACGCCTCGAAGATTGCGTCCCGGTCGAGGTAGTTCTCGAAGACGAAGAGCGAAATGTCGTCCAGCGCGTCTTCGTCCCCGGCAGCCGCAAGCCGGTCAACGATGTCGCCCAGCCAGTCGGCGGTCCGCTCCCATTCAACCGCTGCGCCCGGGCAGCCCCGGGCCTCCATCGCCTCAAGTGCGGCCATGAGGACCACGAGAAAGGTCGGCAGCCGGCGGGCATCGAAACCTTCGCGCGCCAGTTCGGCCCAGCGCGCATCGTCGTCGCAGGTGCCCTCGGGTGTCAGAACAGGAATGGCGCCCGCGAGTTCGTTCGCCTCGGCATCCGGCAGGGTCCGGATCCAGTCGCGGACGACGGCCGGCTCGACATCGGCAAGATTGATGACCGAAAGCGCGGCCAGCCGCCGTTCGGGCGAGCCGTCCTGGACCTCGGCCACCAGCTCGGGCGTCGTCATGCGGCGCATCCGGCCCTCGTGCGCCTGCCACCCCTCGTACTCTGGCGGTAGCCGTCGTTCCATCGTTCCTTCAATTCCTCAATGCCAAAGGATAGCGGCCGCCGCCCATCTCGACCTTCGGGGGTTTCCTGATGCTAGACTGATGCTGCATGGAACTCGGAACCTTTGCCCGGCATCGCCGGCTTCGCTCCAGCGAATCGATGCGCCGGCTCGTCCGCGAGACCGAGCTGACGCCGTCGCACCTGGTCTATCCGCTCTTCGTCGAGGCCGGGCTCTCCGGGCGTCAGCGCATTCCCTCGATGCCCGGGCAGGACCGGCTCGGGCTGGACGCGCTGGCAGAAGAAGCCCGCGACCTCGCCCGGCTGGGTATCGGCGGCGTGATGCTGTTCGGACTCCCCGCGGCCAAGGACGAGCTTGGGAGCGGAGCGTGGGCCGCCGACGGCGTCGTCCAGCAGGCCATCGGCCGGCTGAAGGACGCTGCGCCGGAGCTGGTCGTGATGGCGGACGTCTGCCTCTGCGAGTACACCAGCCATGGGCACTGCGGCCCGCTTTCCGCCGACGGCTCCGTCGATAACGACGCGACGCTCCCACTCCTCGCCGAAACGTCGGTCTCGCTGGCGCGCGCGGGCGCGGACGTCATCGCGCCCAGCGACATGATGGACGGCCGCGTGCTCGCCATCCGGCGCGCGCTCGACGCCGCAGGGTTCACGACGGTGCCGATCCTCTCGTACGCGGCGAAGTTCGCGAGCGGGTTCTACGGCCCGTTCCGCGAGGCTGCCGACAGCGCCCCCGCCTTCGGTGACCGGCGCGGCTACCAGATGGACCCAGCCAACGGACGGATGGCGCTCGGCGAGGTATTGGCCGACCTCGAGCAGGGGGCGGATATGGTGATGGTGAAGCCGGCCCTGCCGTACCTCGACGTCATTCGTGCCGTGCGCGAGCGGACGACGGTCCCGGTTGCCGCCTACAACGTCAGCGGCGAATACGCGATGGTCATGGCCGCGGCCCAAAACGGATGGATCGACCTCGACCGCGTGGTCGACGAGACCCTCACGGGTATCCGCCGGGCCGGGGCCGATATCGTCATCACCTATCACGCGAAGCAGTGGGCTGCCCGCCGGTGAGCGCTGTATCCCGCGGCCGCTTCTTCTCGACCCGCACTGCGCAGACCTTGTACTCCGGGATGCGCGAGGGTTCATCGTAGGCGTTGTTCGTCAGGAAGTTGGCGGCGCTCTCGCGAAGTTTGACGAATGGAACGAAGACCGAGCCTGCCCGCACGGCATCGGTGACGACGGCTCTCCCGGTAAGCCGCCCGCGACGGGAGCGGACCACCACTTCGTCGCCGTCGGCGATGCCAAACCGCTCCGCGTCGCCGGGGTGGATGGTAACCGGCACCTCGCTCACCTGGTCCAGCAGGGCCTGGACGCGCCGGGTCAGGGTGCCGCCGTGCCAGTGGTAGAGCACCCGGCCAGTGTTGAGGATGAGCGGGTAGTCCGCGTCGGGCAGTTCGGCCGCGGGCGCGGCCTGGCGGACCGGCACGAACTTCCCGAGCCCCCGCGGGAAGCTTTCTGCGTAGAGATATCGGGTGCCCGGGTGGTCGGGGGACGGGCAGGGCCACTGGATGCCGCCCTCGCGTTCCAGCCGCTCGTAGCTGATGCCGCGGAGCTGCGGTGTCAGCCGCGCCATCTCGGCGAAAACGTCCGCGGCGGACCGGTATGCGAACTGGCCCGGGTCGACCCCGACGTGCGGAGCCATCCGGCGGGCCAGGTCGCAGATAATCTCCCAGTCGGCCCGGGACTGCCCGACCCGCGGGACGGCCTGGCGCACCCGCTGAACCCTTCGCTCGCTGTTGGTAAACGTCCCGTCTTTCTCGGCGAACGAGCAGGCTGGCAGCACCACGTCGGCAAGTTCTGCGGTCTCGTGAAGGAACAGGTCCTGCACGACGAGAAAATCGAGCCGACGGAAGAGGTCGCCCGCATGCGCCAGGTTCGGTTCGGAGAGCAGCGGGTTCTCGCCGACGATGTACATCGCCCGGATCTCGCCGGTCGCGATACGCTCGACCATGTCGGTTGCCTTGATGCCCGGCTCGCGGGGAATGCCGGCATTCCAGGCCTCCTCGAAGCGCGCGACAACGTCGTCCCGATACGGCTGGTACCCGGGCAGCGAGTCCGGGATGCAGCCGGCATCCCCGCAGCCCTGCACATTGTTCTGGCCGCGCAGCGGCGAAATCCCGCAGCCCGGCCGGCCCAGCTGGCCGGCGAGCAGCGCCAGGTTGATGAGCGCATGCGCGTTATCCGTCCCGTGGGTGTGCTGGGTGATGCCCATGCCCCAGGCAAGGCAGCTTCCAGGGCGTTCATCCGCGGGCAGGCCGCGCCGGGCCGGCGGCCGGGCATACAGGCGGGCGGCCAGCCGGAGTGCGTGCGGATCAACCCCGCACGCCTGCGCGTACTCCTCCACGGTCCGTTCCATCACGACTGCCCGCCAGGCTTCGAACCCCTCCGTCCGCGCCGCGATGAAGCCGCGGTCTTCGAGCCCCTCGTCGAGGATGGCGCGGGCCATGCCGTTGAACAGGGCGACATCGGTCCCGGGCGCGGGCTGCAGGAAGACGTCGGCCCGGTTTGCGAGGTCGATCCGCTTCGGGTTTACGACTACCAGTTTCGTCCCATGGTCGTCGACTGCCTTGCGCATCCGCGAGGCGATGACCGGGTGGTTGGAATCGGGGTCGCACCCGACGACGACCAGGCACGACGCCTCCTCGTAGTCGATGTAGGAGTTGCTCGTTGCCCCGCTGCCAAGCTGGACCAGCATCGCCTCCACGCTCGGGGAATGGCAGAGCCGGGTGCAGTGGTCGATGTTGTTCGTCCCCATCACCAGCCGGACGAATTTCTGCTGGACGAAGGCGTCCTCGTTGGTCGCCTTCGCGCTCGCGAAGCTGCCGAAGGCGCCGCGGTAGTCGAGGAGCCGCTCGGCCACGAGGTCCAGGGCTTCGTCCCAGCTTGCGGGCTGAAGTTCGCCGTCGCGGCGGACCAGCGGCGTGGTGAGCCGGTCAGGATGCTGGACGAACGGGATGCCAAATCGCCCTTTGACGCACAGCATTCCCCGGCTCGACGGATTCGCCGGGTCGTCGTCGACCCAGGTGATACGGTCGTCGCGGGTGTGCACCACGATCCCGCAGCCGACGCCGCAGAACGGGCAGGTGCTAACCGTCTTCCGTTCCATTTCCCTGTCTCCTGGAGCGGCCAGCCCGGGCTGGGTCACGCATCGGCTTCGGACGCAGGGCATGCGTGGGGCATGCCGCCACGCACGAGCCGCATGCCGTGCAAATCGAACCCGCGAATGTTGCCCCGGCACCCGGCGTGACGCGGACCGCAGTCGCCGTCCCGGCGATGCCGATGGCTCCGATGTGCTGGAGCTGCTGACAGGCCGTCACGCACCGCGCGCAGAGAATGCAGGCCTGCTCCTCGAATTCGAAGAACGGGCTCGTGGCGTCGAATCTGTCGCGGATCCGCCGCGGAAACGTTGGTCGTTCGAGGCCGTGCTCCTCGTACGCGGCCCAGATCTCACCGCTCCGCGGGCCGCCCGCCACATCCGGCTCGGGACCGTGCATCCGCGACGTGAGCCGAAGCACCTCGCGCCGCAGCCGGACGACCCGCCCGGAATTGGTCAGGACTTCGCTGACGCCTGCAGCCGGGGTGTGGCAGGCCGCGACGACCCGGCCATCCGCTTCGACCAGGCAGGTACGGCAGGCCCCGATCGGAGGCAGGTTATCGTCCTTGCACAGGTGCGGGAGGTGGATGCCGAGCGCGAGCACGGCATCGAGGATGCTGGCGGATTCCGGGGCGGGGCGCCCGTCGACCTTCACGAGAACACCTCCGGCCAGAACGCCAGCGCTGAGCGGACCGGCCCGGTGGCCATCTGGCCCAGGCCGCAGAGGGACGCCAGCTGGATGGCGTCGAGCAGGTCCTCGGTCAGTTCAGCGGGATTGCCGCCCAGTGCCTCGAGCAGGAGCGGCGTCCCTTCCCGGCAGGGGGTGCATTTTCCGCACGACTGTTCGGCGTTGAAGGCGGCCATGGTGAGCGCGGCCCGGCGGATGTCGCCGGGGGCTTCCAGCACCACCACGCCCCCGGCCCCGAGCATGGCGCCCGTCGGGTGGTAGCGGCCCGGCAGGACCGGCTGGTCGGACATCGCCCCGGGAAGCAATCCACCCGACGGCCCGCCGCAAAGCACGGCGAGCCCCTCCGGCGCGGGCGCACCGGCCCGGTCGAGGACCTCCGCAAGCGGTGTACCGAGCGGCACTTCATACACGCCCGGCCGTTCGACCCGGCCGCTGAGCGAGAGAATACGGGTCCCCGGCGCGTCGGAGGCACCGAAGGCCCGAAACGCTGCCGGGCCTTCGCGCAGAATCACCGCGACGGCAGCGAGGGTCTCGACATTGTTGACCACGGTCGGCATGCCGAAGAGGCCCGAATCCACCGGCAGCGGCGGGCGCGGCCGGGGCACGGCCCGGCGCCCTTCGATGGCGTTCAGGAGCGCTGTCTCCTCCCCGAGCACGTAGCCGCCCGCGCCGCGGTAGAGCAGGACCTGCCCGGCAATCGGCGAGTCCGCGAGCGCCCGCTCAAATGCCTCCGCAGCAGGGTCGGCCTCGCCGTTGATGAACGCGATGGTCACCGCCGGCCGCAGCGCCTCCATGGCGATGGCCAGCCCTTCGACCACCCGCCCCGGGCGGAGGCAGAGCAGCGCGCGGTCCTTGAAGACGCCGGGCTCCCCCTCCTCCGCGTTCATGACGAGGGCGAGCGGCGCCCTATGGCGGAGGGCGGCGCGCCACTTCCGGGCGGTGGGGAAGTAGGCGCCGCCGCGGCCGCGCAGCCCGGCCTCTTCAATCGCGTCGAGGACTGCGGCCGGCCCGAGCCGACGGGCGCGCTCCAGCCCGGCCCACGTCCGGTCTGCCGGCCCGAGCAGGGGACCGGCCTGGCGCACCATCTCCGCCGGGAAGGGCTGCTCGTCCCCGGATGCGGGCGGGGCGTAGCAGCGGAACAGGCACCCGGCGGGCAGCTCCGGCTTGTGAAAGCCTGGGTGGAGGGCGCAGGCGATGCCGGCGCAGGCCCGCTCACCACCTTGAGCATCGAAACGGAACTCGTGGAACGACCGGGCGGCCTCCCACGCCTCCGCTGCCGGGACACCAACCTCCCGGGCAACCGCCTCGACGGATGCGGGCGTGAGAAAGCCGTCGCCCCGGTGACGGGCGACCAGCTCAGGGAGCAGCCGGGCGCGGCGGGGAAGGGCGAAGGCTGGCGCAGCGGACACGCCGCCGATCGTACGTCGGGGCAGTAGCCGTTGCTAGACCCGGCGCGCCGCGAGCGCGTGCGCTCCGTTCAGTGCCGAGGGGACGACGGTCTTGCGGGCAGGCTTGAGCGGCTCCTTGCAGGCCGCGACGAGGGTGCGGTCGACAATGTCGCTGATGCCGCGGGAACGGGCTTCGTTGCGCACGTAGGCCACGGTCGCTGAAATCGTCGCTTCGGCGCCCGGCCACGGCTCGCAGCGGATGATGCGCAGGTGGCGGGACGACTCATTCCATTCGACAACGAGCCGGGGATGGGACCCCGGCCCGGCACAGTACCTCGTGTAGCCGCCCAGGTACTCCTGCGTCATGTGGAGCCCGCGAGCGGATGGGTCGATTCCGGCCCGGTGAAGGCCTTCCCAGAGGTCGCCGAGGGCAAGCAAGAGGCGGAATGCTACATCGGAGGTGTCAGCGCGCAATGGTCGTCCCGTGCGGATAGGGTGTCGTGCGCGGCCCCCGCGGTGCCGCAGCCTGATTCTACGCGATCCGGCCGGTAACGATGCAAGCCGTGGATGTGAGCTATAGATGGAAGCCCCGATTGTCAGCGTTTCAGATAGGCCGCCAGGCCCTCCTCCAGCGGCGTCAGGCGGAGGCCGAACACCTCGCGCAGGGCAGCAGTGTCTGCGACGCCGTCCATCGTGATGAAATCGATGGCGTCTGGGGTGAGCGGCCGGCCGGGCGCAAACTGGGCCACCGAAGCGACGAGCTTCATGACCGGCTTCGGGCTGTGAAGCAGGAAGCGCCTGCGGCCCGACACCCGGAGGGCCGTCCGGATAACGTCGTCCATGGTCAGGACGTCAGGCCCGCCGATTTCGAAGATGCGCCCGCGCGCTTCCGGCTTCTGTACGGCCGCCACGACATGCGCTGCAAGGTCTTCGACGTAGAGCGGATTGATGCGCGTCTTCCCGTTGCCGATGACCGGGACAAAGGGAAGGAACTTTGCGAAGCCCAGGAAGCGGTTGAGCGAGACATCGCCCGGTCCGTACACCCAGCTCGGCCGGAAGACGACGTACGGCACGCCGGACGCCGCGATGTGCTGCTCCTCCTGCCATTTGAACCGCTGCCAGTGGTAGGGGGCGTGCTCGGCCGCGCCGACACCGCTCAGGCCGATGAAGAGGGGCGTCCCGGCCGATTTGGCGGCATCGACCAGGTTGCGGGTGCCGCCGAGGTCGATCCGTTCGAAGGTGTACCCCTTCTTCGGGTTCTCGATGGGCGAGTTCGGGAACTGGACGGCGTCGACGACTGCGTCAGCCCCGGCGAGCAGCGCCGGGAGTGTCTCCGGGGCCGTGACGTCGGCTGCGACCCAGGTCGCCCGCGGGTCCAGCGGAGCCTTCTCGGGGCGCCGCCGCGAGCCGACGACGACCTCATGACCCGCGTCGAGCAGCGCCCTGGTGATCGAGCGGCCGAGGAATCCTGTGCCGCCAGCGACTGCGATTTTCATGCCGCACCTCCTGTGATGCGTGAACGTCCGAGCTGATTGATGAGTGCGACCGCCTCGACCAGGCGGGGTCCGCCATAATACGCGGTCTCGATCCGGAGCGATGGGTCGGCGTCGAAGGCGCCGCCGCCGTAGACGATGGCGGTCAGCGGCGCGGTTTCGGCGAGGGCGCTGACCACCCCGGGGAGGTGGCGCGCACCCTCGGCGGTCCCTGCATTCACGGCCAGCACTTCCGGCTGGGCGTCCTCCACGGTCCGGATAAGGTCCTCGTCGGGGACGTCCTGGCCCAGGTAGATGGTCCGAATGCCCTGGAAGCGGAGCATGACGGCGAGCATGAGCAGACCGATTTCGTGGTGTTCGCCCTCGAGACAGGCGAGTACGACGGTCGGGGCGCCGGGCAGCGGCTGCACCTGGCGGCTAAGCTGGTCCAGCCGGGCCCGCACAAAGTTCGACGCGAAGTGCTCCTGCGCGATGGTGATGCGCTGCTCGTGCCAGGCGATGCCGATATCGCGCATCAGGGGCACGACTACCCGTTCGAACCCGCTCAGCAGGTCGAGCGTATCGAACAGCTCGGTCCAGGCCGCGGCGGCCCGCTGCTCGTCGAATGCGAGCAGGGCGTCGAACAGCTCCGTCTTCAGCAGCGCGATGCGCGGCCCCGTTCCTTCGCCGGGGGTGGCTGCCTCCTGGAGCACGATCTCGGCGGCGCGGGCCAGCGGAACGCCCTGGGTGGCCAGCTCGTGCATGCGGCGGATCATCGCGATGTCTGCCTCGGAGTAGGTGCGCTGCTGGCCGCCAGTGCGGCTGGGCCGGGGAACGCCGTACCGGCGCTCCCACGCGCGGAGCGCATGCGCGCTAACGCCGGTCATGGCTTCGACTTGGGCAATCCGGAAGATGCCGGGCTTTCGCATGCCCCGATCATGCGCCTTTTGCCGAATGTTTGTCAAACTCTCGCCGAAGTCTCTACGATGGAAGCATGGGTAACGCCAGCGATGCGGACATCGTCGTTATCGGCAGCGGTTTCGGCGGCCTCACCGCCGCAGCCCTCGCCGCCAGGGCCGGCGCCAGGGTGCTGGTGCTCGAGCGGCACACCCGTCCCGGTGGCTGCGCCGGCGATTTCGCCCTCGGCGGGTTCTGGTTCCCGGCCGGGGCCACCGTGGTCACGGGGCTCGAGCCCGGTGGCATTCTTCGACAGGTCTTCGACGTCCTTGAGGCGGACGTGGCGGCCCGCCCACTCGACCCATCGATCGTGTTTCATCTCCCCGACCGGGTCGTTCCGTACACCGCCTCGCACGAGACGTGGGCCAGGCTGTTCGCCCGGGAGTTCCCCGGCGCGCCGGCCGGCTACCGGCGCTTCTGGCGGTGGGTGCGGCTCGTGGGCGGCGAGGTGTACCGCATCGGCGCCGCACTCCCATCGTTCCCGCTCGAGCGGCCGGCCGACATCCGCCGCTCGCTCCGGGCGGTCAGCCCCTCGCTGGTCCTGGCAGCGCCATGGCTCTTCGCCACCGTCGGCCGCGTCAAGCGGCTCCTGGGCGCTGAAGGCGACCCCGCTGCTGACGCGCTCATCGACGCACTCCTCCTGGACGCGACGGGCGCAACGGCAGCCGGGTGCAGCGCGGTGCAGGGCGCCATCGCGCTCGACCTCTACCGGCGGGGCTGCCAGTGGGTCGACGGCGGCACGGGCGCGCTCGCCATGAAGCTCGTCCGCGCTATCCGGGCCAGCGGCGGCACGGTGACCTTCGGCAACGGTGCCGCACGGCTGCGCCAGGAGGGAGGGCGCTGGTCGGTCCGCCTTGACGACGGGTCGGTCGTGACGGCGCCGGCAGTGGTCGCCAATGTGCCCCCGGGAGGGCTCGATTTGCTGCTGGGCCGCCCGCCGCGCCTGCCCCGGGCCGGTTCGGCCTGGGGCGCATTCGTTCTGCACCTCGGCATCGACGCGGCCGGGCTCGAGCCGATCCACCCGTTCCACCAGGTCGTTGCCGACGCCGGCGACCTGGAGACCGCCGGCAACAACTGCCTGGTGTCCATCTACCCCGGCCGAGGCGACCGGGCAAACCGCTGGAGCATCTCGGTCTCGACACACGTGAGCCCCGAGGCGTTTGCGGTCCCGCCGGCCGAGGCGCGCCGGCTGCGCTGCCGGCTTGAAGCCAGCCTCCTGGCAGCTGTCCGCCGCGTCGTCCCCGATGTCGACCGGCGCATCCTGCTCCTGAGGTCTGCAACGCCGGCGACCTACCAGCGGTTCACCGGGAGGCCGGGCGGATTCGTCGGCGGGCTCCGCCAGGTGCCGTCAGTGGTCGCGCTCCGCGCCCCGGGCCGCCGTGCCGGCCGCGGTCTGGTACTCGCCGGCGACCATACCTTCCCCGGCCAGGGCACGGTTGGGACTGCGCTCTCGGGTATCAACGCGGCCCGCGACGTGCTGGAATACCTGGACATGGAGGCGCCGTTATGACGACCGTACGATTCCGCACCGAGCTCCCGGTCCCGCCAGAGCGACTCTTCGAGTTCCATGCAGACGTGCGCAACCTTAGCCGCATCTCCCCGCCGTTTCCGCCGTTCCGCCTGGTCGAGGGCGGCACAGCTCCTGCCCGGGAGGGCGACGTGCAGGTGTTTCGCCTGGGCTGGGGGCCGCTCGGCGTGACGTGGGAGGCGCAAATCAGCCGGGTCGTACCTGGGCGGCTCATCGAGGACACACAGCTCCGCGGCCCCTTCCGGCGCTGGCGGCACCAGCACCGGTTTCGTCCTGCCGAGCGCGGTGCCGTGCTCGAAGATGCTGTCGCCTTCCGCCTCCTACCGACGCCGGCCGGAGAGTTTGCCGAGTGGCTGCTTGTCCGCCCGGCCCTGCTGGCGATGTTCTGGTGGCGGCATCGGCGGACGCGAAACCTGCTCGAAACGCCGCAGGAATCTTGATCATCGACACCGCCGTTATTCCGGGCCACGTGCTAGGCTGACCGGCGCAGCCCCCAGGGAGGAGCGACCCTTGTCCCATTGCGCACTCTGCCACCTTTTCGCCCAGCCCCGCGTGCCCGTCATCACCCCCGTCGGCCTCCTAACCTCGCGCGCGGACATCCTGGCCGCCGCCACGGCCCGTCTCGGGACGATCGACGGAGAGGAGCACGTCATGGTGCCGGTATGCCCCGAGCACGTCGTCGATATCTACCGGGGCCGGATTCCCGGCGTCCGGATGGCGTGGCGGCTCAACCCCGGCGAGTCACCCGCTGCTACGGCCGCCCGCCAAGGTCGCGAAGCAGGGTCCGCATTCCCGGCTTGAACACGACCTTTCCATCGATGACGACGATTTCGCCGTTCAGGTAGAGCTGGACCGCACGGCTCAGGACGACTCCCTCGAGCGCGCGGCCCTTCCGGCGCACGTCTTCGACAGTGTCCACGCCGACGTCGATGTGGAATACGTCCTGGAGAATGATTGGCCCCGCATCGAGCTCTTCCGTGACGAAGTGCGCCGTGCAGCCGGTCACCCGGACGCCGTCCTCCCACGCCCGGCGGTACGGATTCGCGCCGGGGAAGTACGGCAGCAGCGAGGGGTGGATGTTGATGATTCGGCCCGCATAGGGCTGAACGACTGTGGGAGTCAGGATCTGCATGTAGCGGGCGAGCACCACCAGATCGGCCCGGTAGTGCGCGAGTCGATCGAGCAGGAAGGCTTCGTGCGCGGCCTTGTCGTCCGAGGGGTACCACTCGAAGGGGATTCCGGCTGCTTCGGCGACAGGGCGGAGCACGTCGTGATTTGAGAGCACGCAAACGAGGTCGCCCCGGAGGTCGCCGCTCCGCCAGTCGGCGATCAGCTGTTCGAGGCAGTGCGGCTCCTTCGAAACGAGGACCGCGACCCGCTGGCGCTGGCGCTCGCTGTGGAGCGTCACTCGGATTTCCATGCCGATCTCCTGCCCGATGGTGAGCAGGCCCGTGACGAGCTCATCGAGGGTGACGGTCGCGTCGGTGATGTCGATCAGCATGTCCATCAGGAACTGCCCGCGCACCACCCGCTGCTCGATGTCTTCGATGTTGATGTTCCGCTCGGCAAGGTAGGTGCTGATGCGGGCCACGACGCCCTTCTGGTCGCGGCCCTGCACATGCACGATGGCAAGGATTCGGCTCACGCAGCCAGCCCCCGGCACTCGGTACTCGACTTCAGCATAGGCGGCCCGGGACCTCGGGGCGAGGCGGGACCATCCGGCAGGAGGGGTCGAAGCGTACCGTAGACGGGCCGGTCCAGCCTGCGGCCCGGAAGGAGGTAGGCCAGCGCACGTTTCAGGCCGATGAATTCGCGGCCCGGCAGGTAAAAGTTTGTTGACACTACGCAAACCGGAGAGCACCTTACCGGTCGGTCAGTCGCAAAGAGGAGGGAACCACGACCGATGACCAAACGTTACTGGCGCATGCTGCTCAGCGCGGCTGCCATCGTTGCCGTCGCCGTCGCGGCCGTCGCCTGCGGCGACGACGATGACAACGGCGGCACCGGAGGAGGCGGCTCGGCTGCTCCCTCGGGCACCATGACCATCGGAGCGACCCAGTTTGAAACCTGGGACCCGCACTTTTCCGACTTCGCGCAGGACATCACACACTTCGTCTATGTCTGGCGTGGCCTCTATCACCTCGACGTGAACGATAAGCCTCAGCCGGCCATGGCCGACGGTGCACCCCAGGTCTCGAGCGACGGCAAGACCTACACCATCAAGCTCAAAAAGGACCTGAAGTGGTCGGACGGCCAGCCGCTCACGGCGGAGGACTTCGTCCTCGGTATCCAGCGCACCTGCAATCCTGACGTGGCGGGCCACTACCAGTACATCCTGACGAACATCGTCGGCTGCGACGATTACTACAACGCCGCACAGAAGTCGGCCGCCGAGAAGGAAGAGCTCCGGAAGAAGGTCGGGGTCCGGGCCGTTGACGCCCAGACCCTCGAGGTGAAGCTGCAGGAGGCGCAGCCGACCTTCCCGATCATCCTCGCGCTGTGGCCGACCTTCCCCGCGCCGAAGCACAAGCTCGCCAGCGTTGACGCTCCCTGGCCCGGCCCGCTCGAGAACGTGTACAACGGCCCGTTCATGCCCGCCGCGTACACCGAGAAGGCCAGCATGGAGCTGAAGCCGAACCCGAACTGGACCGGCACAAAGGTCGGCGTCGAAAAAGTGGTCCTGAAGTACGTTGACGACGCGGCGGTCCTGAACAACGCCTACCGCACGGGCGAAGTCGATGCCACTGTTGCCAATAAGCCCGAACTCGACAAGCTGAAGACCGAGTTCGCCAAGGAGCTCCAGCTCTACCCGGCGACGCGCACCATCGGCCTCGAGTTCAACGTCACCAAGAGCCCGGTCGATAAGCCCGAGGTTCGTCTTGCGCTGTCCCAGGCCACGGACCGGGCAACGCTGGTCAAAGTCGTTTTCAAGGACGCAAACACGCCAACGACCAGCTGGGTGCCGCCGGCCCGCAACGGACTGAAGGGCGGCGAGTACGACGCCATCCTTGGGTTCAACCCGACGAAGGCGAAGGAGAACCTGGCCAAGGCCGGCTACCCCGACGGTAAGGGGTTCCCCCAGCTCACCCTGCTCCTCGTGGACAGCCAGACCAACAAGCTGCTCGGCGAGTTCCTCCAGGCCGAGTGGAAGAAGCACCTCGGCATCGACCTCAAGCTCGAGTTTGTCGACTCCAAGACCCGCTCCTCCCGGTTCAACAGCTCGGACTTCCAGCTGGTCACCGGCGGCTGGCAGGAGGACTACCCGGATCCCGAGAACTGGTTCCTCGGCCTCTGGGAGACGGGCGGCTCGATCAACAAGACCAAGACCAGCATCAAGGCGCTCGACGACATCATCGCGAAGGCCAAGTTCAACACGAATGACGAGCAGCGCCGCCAGCAGTACCGGGAGGCCGAGAAGCTCCTGCTCCAGGAGGCGAACGGCATCGCTCCGCTCTGGCACACCCTCGCCGCCTTCCTGGTGAAGCCGCACATCTCCGGGATGGTCGAGAACAAGCGGCCGGGCGATACCTTCGTCCCGGGCGACTGGTACATCGAGCTCTGGAAGACGTCGAAGAAGTAACGTCTCGCACGGGCTGAATCGCAGCGGAGCCGGGACCGGGCCCGGTCCCGGCTCCGCCACGTTCGAAGGACACCGCTATGGTCGCCTACACCATCCGGCGCATCCTTGCGATGATCCCGCTCATCATCGCTATCGCCACCATCACCTTCCTGCTGATGCATGCCGTCCAGGGCGGTCCGTTTGACACCGACAAGCCGCTGCCGCCGGCGACGCTGGAGAACCTGAAACGCCGATACGGGCTCGACGACCCGCTGCCGATCCAGTACGTCAACTACCTGACAAACCTCGCTAAATTCGACTTCGGCATCTCCATCGCGAACAACCGGGACATCACCGACATCATCCGCGAGCGGATGCGGGTCTCCGTGCAGCTGGGCATCGCCACGTTCCTCTTCGCCACGGTGTTCGGGCTGACCCTGGGCATCCTTTCATCGCTGAACCAGAACGGTCCCGGAGACTACGCCGGGGTGTTTATCGCGACCATCGGCGCAGCCATGCCGTCGATCGTCCTGGCCCCGCTCCTGACGATCGTCTTCGCGGTGAAGCTCGGCTGGTTCAACGTGCTCAGTTCCGACTACGGCTTCACGGACTGGTTCCGGGGTGATTTCAGCAACTGGCGGCAGGTGGTCCTGCCGACCGTCGCGCTCGGATTCTTGCCCATGGCGTTCATCGCGCGCATTACCCGGGCGTCGATGCTGGAAGTGCTGCGGCAGGACTACGTCCGCACCGCACGCTCGAAAGGCCTGAGCGAGTTCGTTGTGGTGGTCCGCCACGCCGCGCGGAACGCCATGATCCCGGTCCTCACGGTCCTCGGGCCGATCTTTGCCGGGCTCATCACAGGTTCGCTCGTGATTGAGACCCTTTTCGCCATCCCCGGGCTCGGGCGCGAATTTGTGCGCTCCGTACTGATCCGCGATTACGGGCTCATCATGGGTGTGACCGTCTTTTACGCGGTCATCATCGCCTTCATGAACCTGGTCGTAGACCTGCTCTACGGTCTTGCCGACCCCCGCATCCGTTACTGATACGCTCGAAACATCCTCCCGCCAGGACTGCCACCGTGGCCGCCACTGATCAACCCATCGCCCAGCCATTCGACTTCCTCAGCGAACAGCTGCACACCAAACAGCGCGGCCTCTGGGCCCAGGCATGGCAGCGGCTCCTCCGGAACCGGCTCGCCGTCGCGGCAGGTGTCATCCTGCTCGTGATCGCCGCGGTGTCCTTCGCGGCCGACGTGAGCCGGACCGTGCAGCGGTATGACCCGACCGTTCCGGACTTCCAGGCAACCGAGCAGAATCCGAGCTGGGACCACTGGCTGGGCACCGATACCCTCGGCCGCGACCTCTGGTCCCGTCTTCTGCAGGGCACCCTGTTCTCGCTGAAAATCGGCATCGGGACCCAGGTCATCGTTCTGCTGATTGGGGTTACCATCGGCATGGCCGCGGCGCTCGCCGGGAGATTGAGCGACACCGTTCTGATGTGGATTACCGACCTCGCCTACGCCTTCCCCGACCTGCTGGCCATCATCCTCCTGCGGCAGGTGCTGCTCGGCCGGAACTGGCCCATCATCGGCGAGGGCGACCCGCAGATCCCCGGCCTCAACGGGGTGCTGCTCGTCACCATCATCGCCATCTCCTTCGTCAGCTGGACGACGGTCGCTCGCCTGGTGCGCGGCCAAATGCTCTCGATCAAGGAACAGGATTATGTCACGGCCGCGCGGGCGATGGGCGCCAGCCCCTGGCGTGTCGTACGCGTCCATATGCTCCCGAATACGCTGAGCGCCGTCATCGTCTCTGCGACGTTCGGCATCCCGCTCGCCATCTTCGCCGAGGCCACGCTGGGTTTCATCGGCCTCGGCGTGCCGCCCCCCAACGCATCGCTCGGCTCGCTGATCGGCGCCGGGCTGGATTCCATCCAAGTCCATCCAGTGCAGCTCGTCTGGCCAACGCTCATGGTCGCCACGCTGATGCTCTGCTTCACCTTCCTGGGCGACGGACTGCGCGACGCGCTCGACCCGCGGACGCGGCGGTAGGGCAGCCTGGAGCGACGAGGTTTGGCGCAGAAGGGCGCCTGCTGCTACCATCGGGAGTGAGAGTAGGGCGGGGCTGTAGCTCAATCGGGAGAGCGCAACACTGGCAGTGTTGAGGTAAGGGGTTCGAATCCCCTCAGCTCCACCAACCCCCAGGAACTGTTACGCAACGCACTCATGGGCGGCCGGGCATCCCCCGGCCGTTCGCGTTTCCGCCGCGCCGCATGGGACGCCGTTCACCTTTCGGGCTTCCGGCCGACTGCACCCGGTCGAGGTTCACTGCGGCTCCCGCGCCCTGGCCCGGGCGACAACGAGGCGGCGGCCGCGCCAGCTGCGAACTGCCGGGCCGGGTGCAACAACAAGAGGCCCGACATCTGCCGGGCCTCGCCAGTGGTGCTCTGGTAGCGCGTAGGGGATTCGAACCCCTGATCTCCACCTTGAAAGGGTGGCGTCCTGGGCCTCTAGACGAACGCGCCGCTGTGCGTCACGGGACAGGCTACCATGCCGGCCGCTTCCGGGCACCTGTTCTGGCCCCGGGCCGCCCGCAAGCGGTGTGGAGGGGGCACCCTGTCCTACAGGCCCTGGTTGAAGTCCGCGAATGTGAAGAAGTCGTTGAGTGCCGTCAGCCGACCGCTGACCAGCAGGACACCGACCACGATCAGGGCCATGCCGCTGACGATTTCGATGATCGGGCCGAACCGCTGGATGCGCCGGATCACCCGCTGCGCATCCGAGACAGCGAGGCCGGCCATCAGGAAGGGCACGGCCAGCCCGGCCGCGTACCAGGTTAGCAGATAGGTCCCCCGCAGCGCTTCGCCTGAGGTGGCTGCGAGGGTCAGGATGGAGCCGAGGATCGGTCCGACGCACGGGGTCCACCCCAGCGCAAAGGCCCCGCCCACGAACGCCGACCGGAGGTACCCAATCCCGTGGTTGCGCGCGATCGGCACCGCGAAGGTCCGCTGCAGCACAGAAAGCTGGACATATCCGGCGAAGCGCAGCCACACAATGAGCAGCACCACACCCAGCGCGGCCAGTCGCAACCGGTCATTCTGCAGGTCGCCGAGGTCGGCGAGCAGGACAAAGACACCCGTGCACAGCAGCAGCAGGAGCGCCGACAGCAGCGGCTCGGCACGGCCGCGGGGCGGAATGACCAGCACTCCCATGAGGACGAGCATCGCACCGGCGATTTCCCCGAGCCGCTGCTGGTTATCCACGAGGACGTACGAGCCGAGGAGTCCGGCCGCTGCGCCGAGCGCGATGAACACGGCCGAAAGCCCGGTAACGAACGCCACCGCGTGGGTGAACGTGACCCGCCGGCTGGCCACCACCCGGCCGTTCTCGATGCTGGCGCCGGAAATCTGGGCGATGAAGATGGGGACGAGCGGCAGAACGCACGGCGAAACGAACGAGAGCACACCGGCGGAAAATGCCAGGAGCGGGCCTCCGGGGCCGCGCAGGCTGAAACTGCCGCTCGAGAGCGGACCGGCCGCAAAGAGGAGCACTGGAATGGCTGCTAGGAGCGCCAGCAACAGGTAGCCGGTCGTCCGGTTCAGACGGGGGTGTGCGACGCTTCCCTGCCGTGCCATGCCACTGACCATTGTAGGGGCACGCCGCCGGCCGGCACGCGGGCGAAGGTCCCTGTCTTGACCGTCAGTTGAACGGGTTTCCACCCTCTGCAGGCCCGCCGCCGGGCTCTGCGAGCGGCGAATCCAGGCCGAGCAGCTTCCGGCGGGCCGCCTCCCAGCGCTCTTTCGCCCGCGCTTCGCGTCCGAGGAGCCCCTTCAGCTGGTCAGGGCGAATCGGCTCTCTCTCGAGGAAGACGCGGTGCAGGTGGTCGAGCTGCTTCTGCCAGGCCGACCACGCCTCGCGATAGGCCTCGATCGTCGCATCATCGGCGAAACGCATTGCGGGCCTCCAGGAACGGCTGCACGGGGCCATGGTAAACGCGCGGGGCCCGGTGTCGACACCGGGCCCCGCGAAACTGTCCTGGTAGCGCATGCGGGATTCGAACCCGCGATCTCCGCCTTGAGAGGGCGGTGTCCTAGGCCACTAGACGAATGCGCCGTTTCGTCGAGGATAGCCAACGTGCGACGATTCGGGCAAGGTTGGCCCCGGGTGCTGCGTTCGCTTTCGACTGCCGCCGTCGCTGCCGTACTCGTTGCGGTCTCCGCCTGCGCTCACGGCAGCGGCGAGCGCAGGCCTGCCGCCGTACCGCTTCCCCCGGACTACGCCGCGATGCTGGCGCAGGTTGCCGCCGAGCGCGGGCTCGCCCCGCCGTCTACCCTGCGCATCGGCACGGTTCCGCGCGACAGCCTGCCCGCCGTGCTCGATGCCGCCTCGACGGGCGACGATGCCCGCCTCACGCGGCTGTCGACCATCTACCGGCTGCTCGGCCTGCTGCCCGAGGGCATGGACTACGCCGCGGCCTCCCGATCGGGGCTCGACGCGGCCGTCGGCGCGTTCTACGTCCCCGGCAAGCGCGAAGTCTGGCTCGTGCGCGACGGCCCCCTGCCCGGGTCGCCGGCGGGGCTGGAGCCGTGGGAGCAGCGGCTGCTGGCGCACGAATTCGCCCACGCGCTCCAGGACTACCACTTCGACATCCCGGCCCTGGAGCGTGCCGCAGGGACGACAGACGCCTGGCTTGCGCTGCGGGCCCTGCTCGAAGGCGACGCCGCCTGGACTGAGTCCCGCTGGACCGCAAGCGTACTCCTGCCCCGGCTCAGCCCGGGCGCTGCGGTCGAGCCGCCCCCCGTCCCGACGGCGCCGCCCCCGGCGCTGGCACGCGAATCCAGCTTCCAGTACGTGACCGGCACTGAGTGGGTCGCGCTGCTTCGCGGGGACGATGCCGGCGCCGTCGACCACCTCCTGCGCGATGGGGTGCCGCTTGCGACCGCTCTGGTGCTCCACCCTGACCTCCCCCGGACCGGCTGGACGCCGTCAGGCGTGGCGATCCCGCCGGGGGTGCCGGCTGAAGGATGGCAGGCGAACGATTCGGACTCCCTCGGAGAGTTCCTCATCGCCAGCTACCTGCAATCCGCTCTGCCGGCGCTGCCTTCGCTCCAGGCCGCTTCAGGCTGGACTGCGGACGCCCTCCGGCTGTACCGGACACCCGGCGGGCAGGCAGCGATGGCCTGGCGTATCCGCTTCTCCGACGCGAAGGAGGCAGGCGAGTTCGCTGCGCGGCACCGCGACCTCCTCGAGCGGCGCGCAGATCGCCTGGCCGCGGGGGCAGGGATGCTGACGGCCGTACGGCGCGATAGCGTCACCGTGGTCCAGCTCGAAGCCCAGGGCAATGAGGTCACCCTCGTCTTCGCCGGGCAATCCGATGCGGCCGAGACGCTTGCCCGCTACCTGCTCAACCGTTGAGGTCGCCGCAACGACAGCGGCGCGTACAATCCGCGGTCATGGCACACGATGATGCACTTCCGACATTTGACCAGCTCCCGGCGGTCGAAGGCGCGCCGCCGAAGTCAGCGTGGTGGCTCTTCGGCAAAGACGACCAGGTCGGGCTCTTCAACCTCCAGACGCCTGAGCGCATTGCGAGGGCGGCCCGGCTAATTCAGCGCGGGGTGATGTTCCCCCTGAACTGGAACATGGAGCTCCCGAACCCGCCGCTCTTCAATCGTGGGGCGGTCCGCCAGACCATCTTCGGCGGCGCCATCCACCACGACGACGTTCTCGACAACTTCTATCCGCAGGCGAGCAGCCAGTGGGACACACTGGTCCACGTGGGCAATTCGCAATACGGCTTTTACAACGGCATCCGCAAGGAGGAGGTCACCGGCCGCCCGGGCTCGAAAGGCGGCATCGACCACTGGGCCCGCCGGGGGATTGCGGGCCGCGCTGTTCTCCTCGACATCGGGCGGTTCCTCGGCTCCCGCGGTGACCCCATCGACTTCGCCAGTGACCGGCGTTTCACGGTGGACGACCTGGAAGCGTGCCGCGCTGCCCAGGGCGTCACGTTCGAAACCGGTGATGTGCTCCTGCTCCGGACCGGGTGGACCGAATGGTACGAGGGACTGGATGAGCGCGCCCGGGCGGCACTGGCCAACATGGCCACCTTCCGGGCGCCCGGCATCACGGCGGGCGAGGAAATGGCCGCATATCTCTGGAACCTCCACATCTGCGCAATCGCCAGCGACCTCCCGTCGGTCGAAGCGTGGCCGCCGCGGCGTGAGCACGGCGGCTTCCTCCACGAGTGGCTCCTCGGGATGTTCGGGATGGCCATCGGGGAGCTGTGGGACCTCTCGCGGCTGGCGGCCGATTGCGCCGCCGACGGGCGTTACGAGGCCTTCCTCGTTTCGGCGCCGCTCAACAAAACGGGCGGCATCGGGTCTCCACCGAACGCTATCGCGCTGAAATAAGGGGCGTGCCGCCTGTCAGCCGTCAGCTTCTGCGAACTGGGGGAACCTGCGGGTCAGGTGCGAGACGAGGGCGTCCTCAGCGTTCCGCGCCGCAAGGTCCAGGTCGAAGCCGTCGGGGTCGAGGAGCCACTGGAAGGCGATGCCGATAATGGTGCCGATGTGGTGGGCTGCAGCCGCATCGGGGTCAATGTCGAGCCGGAAGGCGCCGCTGCGCTGCCCGTCGCGAATGGCAGTGGCGATGCCGCGCCGGAAGTCCCGGTAGAGCTCGCGGAGGCGGTCCCCGAGGGCCCGTTCGGTCCGGGCACTGGCGGTGAAGTGCAGAAAGACGTCGTAGGTGAGCGATTCCTTCCGCGCCATCAGGATGGCGGTCCGGGTCACCATCCGCAGGCGATACACCGGGTCGAGCCCGGGTCCGACCGAGACGGCGACCGTATCAACAAACACTTCGCGGCAGCGCTCGAGGACGCCGGCAAGGAGGGCCGCTTTGTCGCCGAAATGGTAGGAAACCAGCCCGCGGCTGACACCCGCCGCCCTGCTGATTTCGTCAATTGAGGCCTCCTGCCACCCCTTCTCCCCCATCACCCGAACGGTTGCGTCGATAATCTGGCGGCGCCGCTCCGCTGTGACACTGGAACGTCCCATCGTTTGGACTCCGAAAGCGGGTACGCGCTAGGGGCCGGTCGCGTCCTGCGACACTCTACCATTTCGCTCGGCGCCTCGAAATTCCCGGGATTTCCGGCCGTTCAGCCGCCCGTGCGGCGGCCCGCCACGTCGCGCCCTTCCTCGACGTCCTCGAGAAAGCGCAGCAGTTCCCTGGCGTAGGTGTGCGGGGCGACGACGGGCAGGCCGTGCCCGGCGCCGCGGACCATCAGCACACGGGCCGCCGGCAGTTCGTCGGCCATCACCTCTGCGGCGCAGCGGACGGGGTCGTCTTCGCCGTATGCAATCAAGACCGGCATGGTCAGCCGGCTCCGCAGCACCGGAAGGAGGTCAGGGCGTTCCTTCCGCACGCGGGCGCACCCGACCCAGCCGTCAGCCGAGAGGCGAGCATACCGCTCACGGAGCCCGCGGGCCAGGAACGGGTCCGCCAGGCCGCGCGCCGCCCGCCGGCCGAGCTCGGCCGTGCCAAACTTCCGAACAACCTCAGTCGAGGCATCGAGAGCACGTTCCCGCTGCCAGTAGCGGTCGTCGTAGCGGGGGTGCGCGTAGGCTGCACCTGCGTCGCTGACAGCCAGAGCGGCGAGCCGGCCGGGAGAAGTGACCGCAACCTGGAGCGCAATCATCCCGCCGAAGCTGCAGCCGGCGAGGGCGCAAACCTCCAGCTCGAGGTGGTCGAGCAGGGAAAGCACGTCCCCGGCCAGGGCCTCTGCCGTGTAGGCGTTCAGGTCCTCGGGAGCGGCGCTCCGCCCGTGGCCGCGCAGGTCCGGCATGACGACGAAGTAGCGCCGGGCAAGCTCCTCGGCGACGGGGTGCCACATTCGCAGGTCGCTTGTAAAGCCGTGCAGGAGGACCACCGCCGGCAGCTCAGGGTGGCCGGCGGTTTCGTATGCGAATTCGAGCGCATCGTGGGTGAAGGTCGGCACGGGCTGATGGAACACTGCCGCACGTGCAGGTGCAAGCAGCAATGGCCTGCCCCGTACAATCGCCGGACCGGAGTCGAGGGAGGCCCGCCATGGAACGCACGGTCTACGTGGTCCCGCATACCCACTGGGACCGGGAGTGGTACCAGCCCCACGAACTCTTTCGCTGGCGGCTCGTCAGGATGATCGACGAGCTTATTGAGCATATGGAGCAGGATGCAGCGTTCCGCTGCTTCAACCTCGACGGCCAGAGCATCGTCATCGCCGACTACCTTGAGCTGCGACCCGAGAACGAGGGGCGGCTGCGCGCACTCATCGAGGCTGGCCGCATCGTTATCGGCCCGTGGTGGGTCCAGCCGGACGAATTCCTCCCTTCCGCCGAATCGCATATCCGCAGCTTCCAGCGGGGCATCCGCTTCGCGGAGCGGATGGGCGGGTGCCTCCGGGTCGGGCACTGCGCCGACCAGTTCGGGCACATTGCCCAAATGCCGCAAATTATGCGCCAGCTCGGCCTCACCAGCGCCTGCCTCTGGCGGGGGGTGCCCGATGACGTCCCCGGGTGGAGCTTCTGGTGGGAGGCGCCCGACGGAACGCGCATCCCAGTTCTGTACCTCCGCAACAGCTACTCCAGCGGCTGGCGGCTGCCTGAACAGGTCGACGACTTCCTCGAGCGGGTTCGGCGGCAGGAGCGTGACCTCCGCGAGGGGCTGCCAGCCCTCCTGATGAACGGCACCGACCATTCCCGGATGGAGCCGCACGTCCCGAAGGTGCTGGCCGCGGCGGAGGGCCGCGGCTACCGTTTCGTCCTGGCGACCCTTGCCGAGTATGAGCGTGCCGTCCTCGACGCCGGGATCGACGACGTGGTGCTCCGCGGCGAACTCCGCTCACCGGACCGCTCAAATGTGCTCGTCGGCGTGCTCTCGTCGCGGTTGTATCTCAAGCAGCGCGACTTCGAGGTCACCCGCGCGCTCGAGCGGTACGCAGAGCCGCTCGAGCTGCTCGCCCGCCTCCACGGCGGCCCCGATGGGGGGCCGGCTCTGCGCCACGCGTGGCTGCTGGAGCTCGAAAACACGCCCCACGACTCCATCTGCGGCTGCAGCGTCGACCAGGTCCACCGCGAGATGCTGCCCCGGTACGACCGGGCGGAACAGCTCGCGCTGCAGGTCGCCCGCGAGGCGGCCGGGCACCTCCTGCGGCGAATCGAGGTCCCGCCGCAGGGCGGGCTCGGCGTATGGCGGCCGGTCACGGGCGCCCCGTGCATCATCGAGGCAGATGTCCCTGCGGGGTGGGCGCAGTTCGATGCCCTGCGCCTGCCGGGCGGTGTGGAGGTGCCGTTCACGCTGTAACCCGCTGGCGGCGGAGACGTCCTGGTGCATGAGCAGGTAAGCCCGCGGGGCGCTCTCCGCCACCTGGACTTCCTGCACGAGCAGCGGTACGACGTCCACCCCATTGAAGCCATGGCGTGGGAGCGCGACGACCGCCACCTGCGCGTGACCACGACCGTCGGGCCGGACATCACCGTCGTTGATGAGGCGGACGTGCGCGAGGCCGTGCGCCGGATTGCCAGCGAAGGACTGGCCGACACCGCCGAGGTGATCGTCCGAACGAGCGCCCGCGCCCGGCTTTCCGCGGTCCTCCCATCCGCTGCGGCGGCCGGGCTGGAGCTGGCGGTGCCTGTCAATTCGGCGATTGCCCGGCCGCGAAGAACACCCTCGGCCCGGCGGCTTCGCAATGACCGGTTCGACCTCCGCCTGTACGGCGCGCGCCTGGCGGTGCATGACCGCGAAACCGGCATGGTGCTCGACCCGGCGTGCATCGTTGTTTCCGAGGGGGACCGGGGAGATGAATACAACGCGGATATCCTCGAGGACGGCGTTGACGAGCCCGCAGCGGTCACGCTCGCCGGGACTGTCAGCACCCCTGCCTGGCAGGAGCTCCGGTACACGCTCACCTTCGACCTGCCGGCACGGCTGGGCCGGGGACGGAAGCGGCGTTCCCGCCGGGAGCGGGTCCTCCAGCCCATCGACGTTGCGGTCCGCCTCTGGCACGGTCTGCCCCTGGTGGAGCTGCGGCTCACGGTCGAGAACCGCGCACGGGACCACCGGCTGCGCGCGCTCGTTCCGCTGCCGTTCGACCCCGCGTGCGCCGTAACCGACAACCACTTCCACGTCGCCGTTCGTGGCCTCGCACCGGTGCCCTGGAACGGCGTGAGCGCGGAACTCCCGCCCTCCACCTTCCCGCAGAAGACGTTCGCTGCTGCTGAGGGAAATGGGCTGGGTGTGGCGGTGTTCAACCGCGGCCTGCCGGAGGGAGAAATCGTCGACTGGAACGGCAGGAAGGCCCTTGCCCTAACCCTCCTGCGGTGCGTGGGCTGGCTATCGCGACCGGACCTCCGAACCCGGCGCGGGGGCGCCGGCCCAACCGTTGCGACGTTCGACAGCCAGTGCCCCGGGCGGCATTCCTTTGCGTTCGCAATTGCCCCGTACACAGGCGGGTGGCACGACGCCGGCATCGACCGCCTCGCCCGCGCCTGGGCATTTCCCGCAATGGGCTGGGCCACCAACGGCCACGAAGGCCCGCTGCCGCCATTCCTCGCGCTCGTCGGCATCTCAGGCGATGCGACGCTCAGCGCTGCCCACCGGAGCGAGGAGACCGGCCAGCCCCTCATCAGGGTCTACGGCGGGCCGGCGGCCGGACCGGTGACCCTCGAGGCGCCAGCCCTCGCGGGGTGGCAGGCGGCACGGGTCGACCTCCTCGAACGGAATCCCGCCGGGTTCGATGGCCGGGAGGGCCGCTGGCAGCTCGACCTTCGTCCGTGGGAGATTGCGACCATCGCCTTCCGGGAGGGCTGAACGCCCGTAGCCTTCGTCCGCCGTAGCATGCGCGCATGGCCGATGCGCCCGGAGCCGCGGGGTCCCGACGGGCCGCAGTCGGGGGCGGGCTCGCCCTCGCGGCGGCCATTGTGGCGTTCGGGTTCGTAGGATCGCGGCTGCTCGGCGTCGTCCGGACCATCGTCATCGCCAGCGCCTTCGGCGCCTCGCCGGAGCTCGACGCGTACAACGTCGCCTTCCGCATCCCGGACCTGATCTTCCAGGTGCTCGCCGGGGCGACGCTCGGCAGCGCCTTCATCCCCGTGTTTGCCAGGAAATTCGAGCGCGAGGGCCCGCCGGCAGCCTGGCTGCTGGCCAGCCGCGTGCTCAATCTGGTCGTGCTCGCAACGACCGCGCTGTGCCTGGCGGCGTTCATGCTCGCACCCGTTCTCGTGCCTGCCATCGCCCCGGGGCTGGGCGACGACCTCGGCCGCTCGGAGGAGCTCACCGGACAGGCGGTGGAACTGACCCGCATCATGCTCGCATCGACCCTGCTCTTTGCTGCGAGCGGGATGCTGACGGGCATGCTGAACGGGCGCGAGCGGTTCTTCCTGCCGGCGCTCGCACCGATGCTGTACAACCTCGGCATCATCTTTGGCGCTGTTGTCCTCGCCGACCGCTGGGGCGTCAACGGCCTTGCATTCGGTGTCGTCCTCGGCGCTGGGATGCACCTCGGGGTGCAGGTCCCCGGGGTCATTCGCGAAGGATTCCGCTACCGGCCGACCCTCGGGTGGGGCGACCCGGCAGTCCGGGAGGTCGGCCGCCTGATGGCACCCCGCGTGGTGGGGCTGGCCGCCGCCCAGCTCAACTTCGTCGTGACGGGGTTCTTCGCATCGAAAGTCGGCGCCTCGGCCATCTCCAACATGACCTACGCGTGGCTTCTTGCGGGATTGCCGCTCGCGCTCTTCGGCATGGCGCTCTCGACGGCGGTGTTCCCGCGGCTTGCCGGCCAGGTGGCGCGCGACGAACTCGATGCGTTGAACGAAACGGTCTCGCGCGTGCTGCGCCTGATCATGTTCCTCACGGTACCGGCAGCGTTGGGGCTCGCGATGCTGCGCGAGCCGGCCGTCATCACTCTCCTGGAGCGGGGCGCCTTCACCCGGGCGGACGCGCTGATGACGGCTGCAGCGCTCGGCTGGTACTGCCTCGGCATCGTCCCGCAGGCGGGCATCGAGATCCACAGCCGCGGCTTCTACGCCCTCGGCGATACCCGGACACCCGTGGCCCTCTCCGTGCTCGCGGTCGCGATCAACCTCGTGCTCGGGGCACTGCTGTGGGAGCCGTTTGGCGTCCGCGGCCTTGCGTTCGCGGTCGGGGCGGCGTCGTGGGTGGAGTGGCTCGGCCTGTACGCCCTCTTTGTCCGCCGGACCGGCTGGGACCCGCGCCCCGAGCTCGCCGGCATCGCACGCATTTCCCTGGCCGGCGCCGGGATGGGGGCAACCCTTGCCGTCGTCCCGACAGTCCTCCGGAACGACACATGGGCAGAAGCCGCCGTGAGTGCCGCAGCGGGGGTTGTCGTCGGCGCCCTCTCCTATGCAGCGGCCGCCAGGGCGCTGGGCATCCCCGAGATTGAGGAGGTCGCTGGCCGCCTTACGGCGCGGCTTCGCCGCCCGCACGCGGCGTGAGCCCCGGCCGTTCGCCGCGGAGCCCGCGGATCGCGAGTTCGACCCCGCCGAGCCGCCGGCCTCCGCGGGTCCGCGCCTCGCCGCGGTTCGCCATCATCACGAGGTAGTCCGAGAGCCCGGCATCGAGGAAGGCGGAGTAGCCCATCAGGTCCTGCGCCCGGTTGGCGGCCGCTTTCGAGAGGCGCACCACGACTGGATTGTTCTCTGCGACGCGCAGGGCATAGCCGGCCGTCTCCCTTTCGAGCTCCTCAGGCTCGTAGACGCGGTTGACGAACCCGAGCTGCATCGCCTCCTCAGCCGTCAGGAACCGGCTCTCGAACATCAGCTCCTTCGCTTTACGGACGCCCACGTCGTAGGGAAGGGAAAAGTACTCGAGCATGGCCGGCAGAAAGAGCGCGTTGCGGGCCGCGAAGACGAGGTCGACACAGGCCGCCATCATCCACCCGGCGAAGATGCAGTAGCCTTCGACCATGGCGATGGTCGGCTTAGGCGCATTCCGCCACTTGACCAGGAGGTCGAGGTTGTAGTGCCGGAAGTTCTCATAGAACTCGATGCCGGCATCGGCGATGCCGCGCGCCGCCCGGTCCGCAGCCTGCTCCGGCGTGCCGAGGTCATGCCCGCTCGAGAAGTTCCCGCCGGCGCCCCGCGTGATGATGACGCGAACCGCGGGGTCGGCTACCGCGAGGTCCATGGCGCGGTCGTACTCATCGAGCAGGCGCCAGGACTGCGCATTGCGGTACTGGGGGCGATTGAAGGTGATCCATGCGATTGGCCCGTCGACCCGGTAGAGGAGGTCCTCGAACTCCATGGCTGCACTCCGCGAAAGGGTGGAGGAAGTGTACCGGCGCGGGGACCGGGCGGTCGCGGGTTCACCGGGTCGTCCTGAGCCCCTACCATGGCAGGACAGACTTCGTCTTCGGAGCTCCTGATGGAGGCCTATAACATCACCGTCGTCGGCGCGAGCGGCATCGTCGGCCAGGAATTCCTCAAGATTCTCGACGAGCGGCGGGTCCCGGTTGCGCGCCTGAGGCTGCTGGCCACGGCCCGGTCGGCAGGCAGGGTAGTGCCGTTCCGCGGGCGCGACATTGTCATCGAGGAGACGACCGCCGAGAGCTTCGGGCCCGACGACCACATCGTGTTCCTCTCGGCGTCCGGCGCGGCATCGAAACAGTACGCACCGATCGCCGCCGCCAATGGGAGCTTCGTGATCGATGATTCGAGCGCGTTCCGGATGGACCCGAACGTCCCGCTCGTCATTCCGGAGATCAACCCGGAGGACCTCGAGTGGCACCGCGGGATTGTCAGCCAGCCGAACTGCACCACGACCCCGATGGTCCTCGCGCTGAACCCGATCCACCGGGTCAATCCGCTCAAGCGCGTCATCGTGAGCACCTACCAGGCCGTGGCCGGAGCGGGAGCCGCAGCCGTCGAGGGGCTTCGGCGGGAGACCGAGGCCGCGCTGGCCGGGCGGCACGAGCCGAGCGGCACCCAGAAGCGGGAAATCGCCTTCAATGCGGTCCCGCAGATCGACCTGTTCGCCGACGACGGCTACACGAAGGAAGAACTCAAGATGGCGAACGAGACGCGCAAAATCCTCCATGCACCGGAGGTGCGGGTGAGCGCGACCTGCGTGCGCATCCCGACGTTCTTCGGGCATGCGATGAGCGTCTGGGCTGAGTTCGAACGCCCGATGACGGCGGCTGAGGCGCGGGAGCTGATGGCGGCTGCGCCTGGTATCGAGCTGATCGATGACCCGGCCGCTGAGCGATACCCCACGCCGATGGATGTCGCCGGGACGGACCGGGTGCTGGTCGGGCGTCTCCGGCCGGATCACTCCACCCCGGGCGGGGTCACGTTCTGGACCGTCACCGACAGCATCCGGAAAGGGGCCGCGACCAACGTGGTGCAGATTATCGAGGAGGCAGCGCGGCGCGGGCTGATTCGGCCGCGCGCCGGGGTTCGGTAATACCGGCCACGACTGCGCTATAGGCGAGCCCACTGCCATAATGCGAACCAATACCTTCGGAGTTCGCACATGGCATTCACGGTCAACCCAGACAAGTTCCGCTTTCCGGCAGAGTTCTCGGCCGGGGTCAAAGGCAAGCGCGTCCTCATCTCCGGAGCCGGCAAGGACGGCGGCCTCGGCCAGTCGTTTGCACTGGCAGCCGGCCTGAACGGCGCCGAGAGTGTCGCCGTCCACTTCCACTCGTCCTACGACGATGGCCTCGACCTGGTGGAGTACCTGCGCAGCCAGGGCGTCAATGCGTTCCCCCTGCAGGCCGACGTCACGAACATGGGGGACCTGTGGGCCAGTCGCAGTTATGTCATAGAAAAGATGGGCGGCATCCCCAATCTCGTCATCTGCAACTCGGGGCTCACCGAAAAGGGCTACTCGTTCGGCCGCTCGCTCCGCGAAATCGAAGGCGAGTCGATGGCGATGCGGCGGGCCCGGGTGCGGCAGGCGTTCATCAACAACCTCACCGAAACCCGCCTCGTGCTCGACACAAAGATCGATGGCTTCATGGCGATGACCCACCTCTGGTCCGGGGAGGCCGTGTACGCCAACGAGCCGATCGAGTTCGTGTACATCTCCTCGCGACAGGCCATCGACCCGGGCGTCAGCGTCCCCGGGTACGCCATCGCCAACTGGGCCGTGCTCCAGCTCCCGAAGGTCTTGCAGGTCAACCTCGGGCGGAGCGCTGAGCTCGTTTCTGCCTTCTCTGTCCTCTATCCCTTCGTGCGCACGGGGATGACGAACGAGTACGCGGAGAACCCGAAGGTCTTCGGAAGGTGGCAGCCCCGCATGCTCGAGACCCACGAAGCCGCCGAAGGCTTCATGCAGCTGCTTTCGCAGCCGAAGGAGGTCACCAACCAGGGCATGTTCGAGGCGATCGTCGATCCGCTCCCCGAGAAGGGCGAGAAGGCCGTGAAGTTCACCTGGAAGCAGGTGCGCTTTGACATCAAGGAAGAGCTCACCCCCTTCAGTGCCGAACGACCCCTCGAGTTTGTCTAGTCGACGGTAACTCTGCGCGCCTGCACGGGACATTCTGTAGAGTTGCCGTTCAACGGCCGCAGTCGGAAGTTCCGGATATCAAGAGTTTGTCAAGGGTTGGGTCAGACGTCATAAGTTGCTTGGTCCCCGGGCGCTCGCGGCGATACAGTTCCCGCCAGTTGGAGGCGGGGTGGTCGGGAGCCGCCGCGCCAGCGCCCGCGGGGCTGACGCCCCGGAGGGCGACAACAGCCCGGCTGTGAGTCACGGCTCCGGTACGGGCGGCCAGCCAGGTGGGGTCGGCGGTGCGCCTCCGGGCTGCACTGCCGGAAGAACCCGCCGTATGGCTGGCGAATTGGCGCGAACGTGCGCGCTGGGGGTCCGCCCGCAGCCCGCACCGGCCCCGATAGACGTCCTCCAACTTCAGCCAGGGGCCGCTTCCGCCTTCAGGGGCCGGGAGCGGCCCCTGCGCCATTCCTTCGCCTGCGCCCGGTCGCGCGGTTCGGACGCGCACAGTAGGATGCCCGCGCAAGCCCCGCGGAGGAATTCACCAGGTGCCGAACGAGCTGCCGTCTCCCATGACCGGAACGATTAAGGAGGTGCTCACCCAGCCCGGCGACCGCATCGAACCGGGACGTGAGCTGTTCATCGTCGAATCGATGAAGATGGAGCTCCCGGTCGAGGCCGAGGTCAGCGGCACCGTTACGGAGGTGCTCGTCCGAGTGGGCGAGCGGGTCGAACAGGGCCAGCCGCTGCTCAGGCTCGCGTAGCGCCACATTCCCCCTTTCCGGGCCCGGGCGTAGCATGGGCGGAGAGGCTGCCCCGTCACGAGCCATGCGCACAGCGAATCTCATCTTCTCGGTCATCTCCATTGTTCTCGGCGTTGTGCTGATCCTCTTCCTCCTCACGCAGGCGGTAGAGTGGAATATCGGGATGGCCATCGGGGTCGTCCTCATCCTCAACGGCGCGGTGCGGTTATGGTTCGCACAGGACGACCGCTGACATCCGCAGCACAACAGGAGTGACGCCGGTGGACACCTGGCGGCGGTTCCTCGTGCCCGTCAACTTCGACCGTGTCAGCCTCGAGGCTGTTCACGTGGCCGGCGCGGTCGCGAAAACGCGGCGGGGAACACTCCACCTCGTTCACGTGATTGAGGTGGGGAGGTCGCTGCCGCTCAATGCCGAACTCGAACAGGAGAGCCGCCGAGCCCAGCAGGTTATCGAACGGGCACGCATCGCGGCCGCCGATGCCGGCTGCAGCAACGTCCGGACCTCGATCGTCCAGGCGCGTGAAGCTGGCCCGGCGCTGCTCGAAGAGGCACGTACACAGCAGGTCGACGTGATCGTCCTGGGGCTCCCGCCATTCCAGGGCGAAGACCGGCCGTTTGCTATCGGCCCCACCGCCGAGTACCTGCTCCGGCACGCGCCGTGCGAAGTCTGGCTCATCCGCAGGCCAATGCGAGACATCTCCCCAGGGGGTCACGAGGGGCCATGAACGTGGTTATCATGGGCTGCGGCCGGCTTGGCTCGCGCATCGCCACGATGCTCGAGCGGCAGGGGCACGCCGTCACCGTCATCGATATCACTGAAACGGCGTTCCGCCGACTGCCGGAAGGATTTGGCGGGCGGCGCATTGTCGGGAACGGGATGGACCAGAAAACGCTGGAGCGGGCGGGCATCCAGGAGGCCGACGCCTTCTTCGCCGTAACCCAGGGCGACAACCGCAACTACTTCGCCAGCCAGGTTGCCCGGGAGATCTACGGCGTCCGGCGCGTGCTCTGCAGGGTCTACGACCCCGTTCGGGAGGGCATCTTCCGCGACCTCGGGATTGAGACGTTCAGCCCGACAAGCTACGGGGCGCAGATTATGGTCGACATGCTCCTCAACGAGCCAACCCGGAGGTAGCACGTGTACATCATCGTCGGCGGCGGCGGAAAAGTCGGATTTCACCTCGCCCTGGAACTGATCCAGCAGGGGCACGAGGTGCTGGTCATCGAACGCGACCCGGCGCGGGTTTCCAACATCCGCGAGGAGCTGGCCGGCAACGTCATCCTCGGCGACTCGTGCGAAGCCACGACCCTGGACACGGCGGGGATCGCCCGCGCCGACCTCGTTGCGGCCGTCACCGGGGACGACGAGGATAACCTCGTTATGTGCGATATCGCCCGCTACCGGGGCGTCAAACGCACCATCGCCCGGATTAACAACCCCCGCAACGAGCTGATTTTCCGGAAGCGCGGCATCGAAACCACAATCTCCGCCACGCAGGCCGTGCTCGCCCAGATCGAGCAGGAGCTGCCGACCCAGTCAATGATTCCGCTGCTCCAGCTCCACTCTGGCCTCGAGCTGATTGAGGTCAAGCTGCCCGAGACCTCGCCGGTCGTCGGCCGCTCGGTCCGCGAAATCCTCCTGCCGGCCGAGTCGCTCATTTCGCTGGTCGTGGACCCCGGCGGCGTGCCGCGGATGCCCAGCGGCGACACGCGGCTGCATGCCGGCGATGCCCTCGTCGTCGTCGCGCCGAAGGAGAGCCTCGACATGCTCCGGGAGCAGCTCGTCGGCTCGACGCACGGGCTCGATACCTGAGGACCACGAAGATGACGCGCATCGCCTACCTCGGGCCGCCGGGCACCTTCGGCGAGCTGGCGGCCATGCAGTACGACCCGGCCGCTGAACTCATGCCGTTCCCATCGCATGCCGCCGTGGCCGCCGCCGTCGAATCGGGCATGGCCGACCTCGGGGTCGTCGCCATCGAGAACCTGATCAACGGCTCCGTCCAGGAGACGCTCGACATCCTCATTCACGAGACCGACCTGCAAATCCAGGCCGAACTCGTGGTGCCGGTGCGGCACAACCTCGTTGCGAAGCCGGGCACGCGGCCGGCAGACGTCCGGGTGATCTATTCCCACCCCCAGGCGCTCGGCCAGTGCCGGAAGTTCCTCGAGCGGTGCTTCCCCCACGCCCAGGCCGAGGCCGCCCTCTCGACCACTGAGGCGGTCGAGCTCGCCCTGCGGCGAAACGGCGACGCCGCCGCCATCGCCACCGAACGCGCCGCTCAGCTCCTCGGCGCGGAGGTGCTGGCCCGCGACATCCAGGACTCCGAGAACAACGTGACGCGGTTCCTCGTCCTGGGAAGGGGCCTGCCTGCCCCAACCGGCCGGGACCGCACGTCGATTGCGTTCACCTTCGCCGAAGATCGGCCCGGCGCTCTTGCGAGCGTTCTGAACGCGTTTGCCGCAGCAAATATCAACTGCACGAAGATCGAGAGCCGCCCGACGAAGGCCACCTTCGGCGAGTACGTGTTTCTGATCGATTTCGAAGGTCACCAGCAGGACCCCGCGGTACGCGACGTCCTTGAGCGAATCCGGCCGCTGTGCGCCGAGCTAAAGGTCTTCGGAAGCTACCCCCGGGCGCTGTAGCGGGCGTGGCTACGGGACGTAGGTCTCGCAGCCGATAGGGGATGCGATGGTCGCGAGGCCGCGATAGCAGATATCGTTGCCCGTGCCGCCATTGAGGGTGACAAACGGGACCGGACCCCCGATGAGTACGTCATTGCCGCCCTGGCCGCGGAGCAGGGTATTCCCTGCGCCGCCGACGATGCAGTCGTTCCCGCCACCACCCGAGAGCGTCGCGGGGGTAGTGCCGCCACCGAGGATGAGTTCGTTCGCGGCCCCACCGGTGCCGGAGTAGACAATGGCCGTGAGGGTCAGACCGGCGCACTCGGGTGGGGCCAGCTGCGCAATCGTCAGCGGGACATCTGTCACGCCGATGTTCGTCGGCGGTACCGTATTCGTCGCCGCAGACGCAGTGAACGCTGCCGCCAGGGTCACCGCGCCGGCCGCGGCGACACCGATGCGGACGCCCCAGCCCTTCATGCTGCACGCTCCGTGCCGTATTCCCCGGGGGCGAAGGCGAACCGGTAGACCACCGCACCATCGCGCACATAGCAGACGTGCTGCCCGGGCCGGGCCTCCTGCAGGATGATGCCGCCCGTCCTGGCAGCGAGCCGTTCGAGGTCCTCAATCGAAGCAACATCCACCACCGGGACGTCGTCCGGCGCCACCGGGCCGGTCACCCGCACCGGAACTGCACCGGCGGCGCGCACGTCCGACACTTCGGACCAGCCCCTTCGGGCGACCGCAACGAGCAACGCGCCAGCGCAGGCGACCATCGCCGCCGCTCCGGCTACGCCGACGATACGCGCAGCGACCACCGGGAGGCTGACGAAGAGGATGCGAACGACATTCCCGATACGCTGCCGGTCCACCACGGTGCCCGTTGCAGCCGGGGCGATGGCAGCATCAGGCTTCGCGGCGTCGAGGCGCAGCTGCGTACGGTCGAGCGCCATCGGGAGCGCAGCTTCCGGGAAGTCTGCCGAGAGGCGCGCCCCGCCGAGCTCGCCGTCCACGCGGACCCGCGGCCGGATCGTGACGGTGTAGCGGTCGTTGCGGACGCCGGTTTGCGCTTCAAGCGTCGCAATCTGTTCCTGCAGGTCGGCAAGGCGGAGGACACCGTCCGTCCGGAATGCGGTGCCTGCGAACGAACCGGGTTCTCCGATGGGGAGGGTGCGCTTCCAGCCGCTGATGTCTCCCAGTTCGGCTACCAGCTGATAGGTTCCGGTGAGCTGCGCCGGCGACGGGGAGGTGAACTCGTATACGAAGGTGAAGGCGACCGTATCGCTCAGGCGGAGGTAGACCGGCTCACCGGTCGTGGCCTTGCCGGCGTCGTACAGCCTGGCATCAGCCGCGGCGGCTTCATACGAAAACTGGCCGCGCTGGCTGTACGAAAACTCGGTTGTCACTTCGCGGTGCAGCGGCCGTGCGAAGGCTACCCACGCCAGCGCTGCGAACCCGATGGCGAGTGCGAGGAGCAGGGCAAGCGTGTCCTGCCAGTTCCGGAAGATCGGGGGCATTGGAGAACCTCCGTTGGAGCGTTGGCGGCCGGGCCCGACAGGAGCTGCAGCGCGCGACGCGCCGGCGCCTGCAAACATGCCGGCGATGGCGATGAAGAGCACCAGACCTGCCCACAGCGGCGACCTGAGGTGCCAGAGGACACGCCCGGCGCCGGGAATGTGCAGCCAGAGCTTCCCCACGATGTCGTTGCTGGTTGGCCGGTAGGAATCCTCGAAAACGTTGTGGTCGCCCTTCAGGGTGAACCGCCCATTCTTCTCGTCGACGATGCGGTGGATGACGTGACCCACTCCAGGATGGCGGTAGGTCACCACATCACCGGGGACGTACCTGTCGGCCGGGCGGACGATGGCAAGGTCGCCGCGGTGCATGCCGGGCTCCATCGAGTTCCCGTTCACAATGACGTACGACGCCTGGCCGCCAAGCTGGGGCGGGGCAAACAGGATCCATGCGCAGGCCACCGCTACCACCAGGAGCGCGGCTGCCACTGCTGCGATAACGCGCCGGCTCCGCTCACCTTCGCGACGGAGCACCACCAGGTGGCCGACATTTCCCCGTATCATCGCGGCGCCCTCTCCCACCCTACTGCGCCGCCACGACGCGCAGGCCGGTGACCGACGCCACCGTGGCCGACGTGGTGCAGGTGATGCTGGAGCCCGTGGTGCAGGCGGCGCCCCAGGTCGCGCCCCCGTCGGTCGAAACGCGGACCGTACCCGTCGGCGGTACCGCTGGCGAAATCGTGAAGGTGACGGACGCGAGCTGCTGCGGGTTCGCAGCGTTCAGGTTGTAGTGGACGTTGGTCACCGTGTAGCCGCTCACGGCTGCAGCGCCGTCACCGGCACGGGTTGCCGGGACCGTGTTTGCCGCGGCAAAGCCGTAGGACGCGGCCGCAACCGCGGCCAGGGCTGCGGCCAGGGCGAGACGCCGCGGTACGGAGATGAGCATGCGAGCCATATGTCCTCCCGGGGCCCACGGGCCCGGGGGCACACGCCCCCGGGCTCGCGCCGTCGTCTTCCCGGCGTGACCGCGCCGGGGTACGCGCATCGCTACTGCGCAGCGACCACCCGAAGGCTGGTGAAGGCGGCGCCGATCGGCTGCGCCGTCGAGAACGTGCAGGTGATGGTCGAGCCAGTCGTGCAGCTCGAGGACCAGGTGGTGCCGCCGTCGAAGGAGACGGCCGCGGTGCCGGTCGCCGGGACGGCCGGCGAGATGTCGAAGGTGACCGAGTTGGCGGTGGCCGGGTTGGCCGGGTTCAGGTTGTAGTGGACGTTGCTGATGGTGTACCCGGAAACCGTGTTCGAACCGTCGCCGGCGTTCGTTGCGGGGACGGTGTTCGTCGCCGCAAAGCCGAGGGCCGAAACGGCCACGATGGAGAAGACCGCCGCGGCAATCAGCCGGCGCGGGCTCCTCAAACTGCGAACAATCATGGGTTCTCCTCCACGTTGCTGGCGGGGTGTCCGCCGCGAATTCAGGCGCGAACGCCTTACGCTGGAGGAATTCGTCGGGGTGGACAGGGGGTGAAAGGGCGCCTTTCGCATCTATACGAAATTGTCTTAGACAAGTTCCGTAAATCGCGATTAAGGTCCGGCCGCGGCTGCCGATATGACCTCGCCATGGCGTCTCGGGGTTTACCCGCACGATACCGTGATGCCGGTGCCACTTGCGGCGCACCCCGCAGGGGCGCACGATCACGTCATGGACGCAGCCATCTACCGGGAGCTCCAACGCGCCCTTTCGGCCGGCGAGCCGGTAGCCCTGGCGACCGTCACGCGAACGCGCGGCTCAACGCCCCGAAAACCGGGGGCCAAGATGCTGATTCGTGCCGACGGCAGCTTCTTCGGCACAATCGGCGGCGGCTGCGGCGAGGCCGAGGTATGGCAGGAGGCGATGGCCGCCCTCGAGGATGGGCGCCCGCGGACGGTCGTGGTCGACCTGACCGAACCGACTGACGGCGAGGACAAGATCTGCGGCGGAGTGATGGACGTATTCGTTGAGCGCCTGGGGTAATCACCGGCGCATTCGCCAGACCCCGGCGGCGTGGTAGCATCATCGCAGCGGGCAGGGGGATCCGGCCCGCAGGAAGAAGGCAGGTATGTTCGGTTCCCTTGGAGCCCCGGAGCTCATCATCATCGCCCTCGTCATCGTCCTGATCTTCGGTGTCGGGAAGATCTCCGGACTCGGCCGTGAACTCGGCACTTCGATCAAGGAGTTCCGCCGTGCCGTCAGGGACGAAGACGCCGAGGCGCAGAAGCAGCCGCAGCAGCCGACCTACCAGCAGGTCACGCAGGCGCCCCCTCCGCCCCCGCCCGTTGCAGTCCAGCCGCCGGCCTCGAACCAGCAACAGACCGGCGACTCCACCAACCGCAACACGCCCAACCTGTTCTAGACCGTCTGTTCCGTTTGAGACATTGGGCCCCCGGTTTCCAACCGGGGGTCGTTTGCGTCGGGGACCGTGCAGGCACTCCGCAGCAGGCATGCGCCGCACCGGGGGTTCCGCTTCCGGCAGAGGTGCTTGGCGTGGAGAACGACCAGTGCGTGCACCCTGGCGTACCGTTCGACCGCTCGCTCGGCTGTGACCGCCGGCAGTGAGGAAACAAGCCACTCCTGCCAGGCGCTGTACCCTTCGGCCGCCGGCCCCATGCCGAGCCGCCGAAAGAGCCGGGCCGTGTACGCATCAACGACGAGCGCTGGCTGCCGGCCGGCGTAGCACACGATGCAGTCGGCCGTCTCAGGCCCGATGCCCCATGTCTGGAGCAGGCGCGAGCGGAGCTCGGCGGCGGGCAGGGCGAGCAGCCGGTCGAGCCCGCCTGCCCCGGCACAGGTCGCGAGGAAGGCGCGGAGCTTCCGGGCCTTCTGCCGGTACTGGCCGCTGGGCCGAACGAGTGATTCCAGTTCGGCATCGCTGAGGGCCGCCATACGTGTCGGGTCAAGGGCGCGCGCGTCCCGCAGCCGCTCGAGCGCCCGTTCAACATTGGTCCAGGCCGTGTTCTGGACCAGGATGGCGCCCACGCAGACCTCGAAGGGCGGTTTCTCCGGCCACCAGTGCCATTCCCGGTGGCCGTGCATCGCTTCGAGCGCGGCGATGACGTCTGGCACCGTCAGCATGGCCCAAGAGGCACCCTGGGGGGTTCGGGGTCCGGCAGGCGAGCAGCGCGCTCGGTCACCCATGTGCGGAACGTCACTGCCCCGATGATGATCGCGCCGCCGAGCACCGCCCCCCATCCGGGGGTTTCGCCAAGGACGAGAAACACCCAGACGGGGTTGAGGACCGGCTCGAGCATCCCGATGAGCGACGCCTCGAGGGCGGGCACGGTCCGCATGGCGTACCCGAACAGCAGGTAGGCGAAGCCGATCTGGACCACGCCAAGAAAGACCAGCCCGGCCAGGTCACCCGGCTTCGGGGCGAACAGTGCGGTCTCGCCGCGGGCCAGGTTAACGGGCACCAGGGCCGCGACCAGCAGGAGGTTGCCCAGCAGCATCGCGAAAGGGCGCGTCTCCTGCGTGCACCCCGGCGCGCGGAGGAGCAGGAACATCGCCGCCAGCGTGACCCCGGAGGCTGCAGCAAGGAGATTGCCGCCGAGGGCATCGCCTTCGAACCTTCCGACGAAAAAGAGGCTCATCCCTCCGAACGCCACGACGACCGTCGCGACGTCGAGCCGGGTGACCCGCTCGCGGAGCAAGAGCGGGCCGGCGAAAAGCAGATACACCGGAGCCGTGTACTGGAGGAAGATGGCATTTGCGGCCGTTGTGAGCTTCGTCGCAGCCACGAACATGACCAGGGTGAGCGCGTACGTCACGGCGATCGCCCACGTGAGACGGCTCACCTGCCGCGGCCATACCGGCCGCGGACGGACAACCACCAGGATGGTCAGGGCGGCGAATCCGGACCGCCACATGGTGACCCCGAGTGCATCGAGCGACACCCACTTGATGAAGAGCCCTCCGGTGCTCCACAGGACGGCCGCGCCGAGCACGGCGAGGAGGCCGCGGTGGCGCGGGCTCAACCCCAGTTCGCCCAGGGCACGCGCAACAGCGGCGTCCACGCGTGCAGTGTGCGACGGGCAGCGTCGTGGCGCAAAAAGCGAACTGCATGGACGCGCCCCTGCGAAATGGCTATGATCTTCATAGTGCAGCGGGTGGGACCAGAGCCCCGCGTCTGCCACCACGCAGGAGGATATGCGATGTCTGTGGAACCAGGCGCATCGGTCGCGCTCGTCAACATCACGGAGCGGGCAGCTGAGAAGGCCCGCGCGCTCCTCGAGGCCCGGGAGCTGCCCAATGGGGCGCTGCGCGTCTTTGTCGCCGGCGGCGGCTGCTCCGGCTACCAGTACGGCATGGCGCTTGCGCGGTCGTCCGAGGAGGATGACATCGTCATCGAGCAGTTCGGCGTCCGTATCCTGGTGGACCCGGAGAGCGCCCGCTACCTCGAGGGCGCCGAAATCGACTATGTCGACGACATCATGAAGAGCGGCTTCAGCATCTACAATCCGAACGCCGTCAAGAGCTGCGCCTGCGGCTCGAGCTTCCAGACGGCTGACGGCAGCGGCCAGCCGCGCGCCTGCTGCTAGGACACCCATCCCGGAACGGACCACAAGAGAAGGGGGAGGGCAATGGCCTCCCCCTTTCTCGTTGCCCGGCACCCTTTGGGCCTGAGGGCCAATGGCCCTCCTACATCAGCCGCCGCATCAGGTGGGTTTCGGTAGTCAGGAATACCATCGAGGCTCGCGTGGCCGCCCGGAGGCGGGCAAACTCCGCGTCGGTCACCGCCATCTCATCGAATTTTTCCAGTTCGGCGAGCGAGTCGAACTCCGCCACGATGGCAACGCCGCTCGTGTGGCCGGTTATCGCGCTCCAGACACTCGTGGTCGCATCTATCCCGCGCTGCTTCTGGTAGTCGAGCGCATGGGAGACCGACAGAACGAAGTCCCGGTGCTGCCCCGGCTTGACTTCACCCGTGAGGACCCGCATGAACTTCCGCGGGGCAGTCGCCTCCTCGGAGGTCATCAGCCCCTCTGAGTGGTACGCCAGGCGGTGGATCGAGACCTTCACGTCGTCGTAGACCATGTGCGTGCGAACAGCACGCCGCACCTCCGCAAACCGGGCATCCTCCGTGGCCATGTCAGTCCAGCGCTCAAGGTCCTCGAGCGTGTTGAAATCGGCCGCGATGAGCACGCCGTTGTTGCGGCCGGTCATCGAACCCCAGACAGCGGTCCGCGCCCGGATGCCCCGCTCGACCTGGAAGTCGGTCGCGACCCGCATCGCGTCGAGAAACTCCCGCGTCTTTCCCTGGGCGACAATGCCCGAGAGGATGCGTCGATACATGCTTCACTCCGGTTCGCGCCGCTTCTGCGGCCGACGCGCGCCAAGTCTACCAGAGGGGCCGGATTCGGGCCGCCGGGCGGCTATAATCGCGGTCGATGGCGCTGTACGTTGCGTTCTTCCGATTCAAGCCGGGCACGAACGTCCTCCAGGGGCTCGAAGCGTTCGAGCGGCGCAAAACGTTCCAGCATCCGCGGCAGGCGAAGGTGCTTGCCGAGCTGTGGGTGAACGCTCCTGAAGGGCTACCGCAGGTCGTCCTTGCCTGGGAGGCCGACGATGAAGGCCCCGGAGACTACTACGAGGCCGCCTGGGGTGACCTCTTCGACATCACCATCGCCCCGGCGACCCTGCCCGTGAGCGAACTGCCGGCTGACCTGCCGGGATCGCTGCGGCAGCACCTCACGTGACGGACGGGCCTCCGGCGGACGGCTGGCTCGGCAGCCGGATTGTCGTCGTTGGTCCGAGCTGCTCCGGGAAATCGACGCTCGGGGCTCTCCTGGCCGACCGGCTCGGTCTGCCCTTCATCGAACTGGACGCGCTCTTCTGGCGGGAGAACTGGACGCGGTCGGCTGGCGAAGAGTTCTGTGCCCTCCTTCGCGGCGCCCATAACGGCGACGGCTGGGTGAGCGCAGGCAACTACCTCCGACAGACTGGTCACATCACCTGGCCGCTGGCCGACACGATCATCTGGCTGGATGTTGGGCTGGCAACGACCTCGTGGCGGGTACTGCGCCGCTCCTGGCGCCGATGGCGCTCGGGCGAGCTTCTCTGGGGCGTCTGCCGGGAGAACTTCTGGCGGCAGCTTGCCCTGTGGGACCCAAACCAGTCGCTCATCCGGTACAACATCTCGCGCCGCGCCCGGAATCGGGAGCTGTTCGAACGCGCAGCACGAGAAGCAGAAGCCGCAGGAAAACGCTTCCTGCGGCTTCGTTCCCGCGACGAGATCGCGCGGCTGCTTGCCTCAGTCGGCGGTCAGGGCCGGGCCGATGTCCCTACCGGCCCTTGAAGACCGGCTCCCGGCGCTCGGCGAAGGCAGCCAGGCCCTCCTTGAAATCCTCGCTCTGGAAGAGCGGCAGCAGCTGCAGATAGATGTGGTCGACAGCCGCTTCGAACGTCTCTTCCATTCCGAGCCGCATCATGCGCTTGGTGGCCTGGACGCTCAGCGGCGCGTTGTTGGCGATCTTGGTCGCCCATGCCCGGGCTTCGATCATGAGCTGCTCATGGGGCACGACCTTGTTGACCAGGCCGAGTTCGAGCGAACGCTGGGCATCGAGGACATCGCCGAGGAAGGCGACCTCCGCGGCGCGGGCCCACCCAAGCAGGCGCGGCAGGTACCAGCACCCGCCGCTCTCCGGCAGCACGCCGCGCTTTGCGAAGACTGCGCCCATCTTGGCGTGCTCGCTGGCGATGCGGATGTCGCAGCCAAGGGCGAGGTCCATACCGTAGCCGGCGGCAGCGCCGTTGAGGGCGCAGATCATCGGCTTATCCATGCGGTTGATGACGATGGGCGGCGAATTATGGAGGTCGAACAGCTGGTATCCGCCGCGGCCGGGCTGGAGCGAGCCGTCGCCGCCGCCCGACATCTGGTCCTTCAGGTCGAGACCTGCGCAGAAGCCGCGTCCGGCACCGGTCAGGATGACACACCGGACGTCGCGGTCGATGTTGGCTTCCTGGAGCGTCTTCGAAAGCGCGCTGAGCATCGGGCCGCTGATGGCGTTCAGGCGGTCCGGCCGGTTCAGGGTGATCGTCAGGATGTAGTCCGAGTGTTCGACAAGCAGCTCGGGTGTCGGGGAAGGCGAAACCACGATGAGACTCCTGCAGGGGCGTTATAGCGTTGCCACGGGAGTGTTGCACCGGAGGCGCAGGCCGGCAAGCGGAGCGCTTCAGCGCTTGAGCAGGTACTCGCGGAGCGTCAGCCCGGAGCGGTGGACCTCCGCCGCGACGTCACGGCCGACATACCGGATGTGCCAGGGTTCGTAGGCGTAGCCGGTCACCTGCTCCTTGCCTGCCGGGTAGCTGACGATGAACCCGAACTTCCAGGCGTTGGCCTCGAGCCAGGCGGCCTCCGGCGTCCCGGAAAAGTCCTCCAGGAAGAGCCCGCGCGCGCCGACGTCGACGGTCGTGCCCAGCTGGTGTTCGGAGTGGCCGGGCCGCGCGCTCGTGCGGTCGGCGTACTCCTGGCCGTACAGCTGCACCCACGAGCTGTAGGTTTGGGCCTGGGTGGCGTAGCTGCGGTAGCTGCTGTTCACCGCGAGGCTGTAGCCGTCCAGCCGCGCCGCGTCGAACAGTTCGAGCAGGGCATCGAGCGCCTCACGCCGGAGGTACTGGGCACCCCCGGCCGAAATCTCCGCCGGCAGCTGCACCAGGTCGGGCGGCTCACAGTCGGCGGGGAGACGGTGCTGCTTGTCGAGCGGGGCAAGGATGTCGCCGCAAGCAACGACGATCGCCCCGTCGGCATTCGGCGTGGGCGAGGGTGTCGGCCTGGCAGGCGGCGCGGTCGGTGACGGCGAAGCCCCTGCGGCCACCGGTGCAGTTGCGGGTTCTGTTGCCGGCCCGGCCGGTTCCGCCGGCAGCGGATTGCCGCTTCCCCTGCTCGCACCATCGGCCGCAACCGTCACGAGGACGACGATGCTCAGAATGACCGCGACCACCGAGGCGATGAAGACGGGCTGCCAGTTGAAGGCCTCGCGCCGCTCACCGACCGCCCGTGCGCTGCGCGCGCGGGTCCGTTTCCGTGCGCCGGTGTCTGCCATCCTGCCTACCTTATCGCCGCTCGCGGTAGCGGCCCAGTGCCGGGCATTCAGGCCGGCTACCGGATTCTCGGGTCGGACGCGACGTCGTCGAGGAATGCACGGAGCAGCGCGCTGGTTACCGCGGGCTGCTCGAGCTGGAAGAAGTGCCCGGCCCCGGCAATCGGCTCCTGCCGTGCAAACTTTGTGACCGAACGCAGCCAGGCCGGGTCACCAAGCGGCCGTTCGGCCCAGATGGCCATGAGCGGCTTCTCGTCCGCTTTCCGGACCAGGTCAGGCAGCGACGCCAGGACGTCCGGCGCATCCTCCAGCATCCCGGCCGCGACATCCGGCGGACAGGTGTACATCACGCTCTCCGCGTAGGCGCGAGCTCCAGGGGGCGAATCCGGGGTGAAAAAGGTTTCGACCAGCGGCCGGAGCCCCTCTTTCGTGCCGAGGTCGCGAATGCGCTGGACCAGGGGATTTGCGCCGGAGCCGCCCGCGCGCGGGGCGGAAATCGGCGAGTCGCCGGTCACGATGCCGACCACGCGGTCCGGACGGAGGTCGTTGACGACCAGCGCCGTGATTCCACCGAGGCTGTGCCCGATGAGGACGGCCGGGCCGAGTTCGAGGTCATCGAGCAACTCGGCGATGTCAGCGGCAGCCCGCCGGATGCCGAATGGCGGGACAGCCGGCGTCGCTCCCCGCCCGCGGAGGTCGACCGCGATGCAGCGGTGGTCACGCGAAAGGTCGGTTATCTGCGGCTCCCACGCGTGGCGATCGCAGCAGAGGCCGTGGATGAACACCAGCGGCGGGGTGCCGCTGCCGGTCTCGAGGTACGCCAGGATGCTCGCCATGGCCTAGCGGAACCACCCGCGGCGGCTGCGGCTGGAGCGGCCTGGCAGGAGCTGGAGGAGCCGCTGTGCGCGATTCGTCTTGCGGCGCCGGCGGGCAGCGGACTCGACCCGGTGCGCTGCCTCCCGGACAAGTTCGGGTGCGTGGCGCCCGGTCTCTCCCAGGGCAGCGAGCGCCTCTGCGGCCGCGGCACGGGCCCGCGAGAGGTGGGCTTCGTCGATGCTGCGGCGGGCGCGCCGGGCGCCGCGGGCACTGATCTCCGCGAGCCGAGCGACCGTCTCGGCCGCGCGGGCACGCGCCAGTTCCAGGTCCACGGCCGGGATGGGCGGCGCGGCCTGGCGAACCGTCGCAAGCGCCCGCTTCGGGGCCGGACTGCGCCGTTCCCGGCGGGCCTCAGCGCCTTTCCAGATGAGGAACCCGAGGCCCGCCAGGGCAATCACTGCGCCCGCGCCGGCAAGCACCAGCGTCATCGTGCCGGGACCGCGCCGCCGGACCGTGGCCTGCTCTTCGACAAGCTGTTCCAGCGCTGGAGGCTCGGGCGGGGCCTTCGGCGGAAACTCGCCCCGCTGGACCTCGGCAAGGAAGCTGGCAACCGCTTCGGTAAACGCATCGGGGTTATCGCCCGGGACACTGTGGCCGGCGCCGGGAATGGTGACGAGCCGGGCGGCCGGCATCTCCTGCACGCACCGTTCCGCAACCTCAGCGGAGAGCACGTCGCTCTCGGCCCCGCGAACCAGCAATGTGGGGATCGTGATGTTCCGGAACAGCTGCCACATCTCGTCGTTGCTGAGCCGCCAGCCGACGGTGATTCCGCTGTCCGGCTGGCGGAATCGCCGGTCGAACTTCCACGTCCATTTGCCCCCCTCGGTCGGCTTCAGCCGGTGGCGCATCCGTTCGCGGATGTTTTCGAGGGTGCGCCGCGGATTGAAGCGGTGCGCCATCTGGACGAACTCTTCAAACTCGAGCTCGTCCGGGCCCCGGGTGAAGCGGACGATGTTGTCGACGCCTTCTTTCGAGGCCTCGGGGCCCACATCGACGAGCACCAGTGCCGTCACGTGCCCGGGGTAGGTGTTCACGTACGAAACGGCATTCAGGCCGCCCATCGAGTGCCCGATGAGGATGAACCTGTCGAGACCCACCGCCTTCCGGAAGCCTTCGAGGTCTTCAACAAACGCCTCACGGGAGTAGTCGCCGCTCTCCGACCAGTCGCTGTCGCCGTGGCCGCGCTGGTCGAGCGCGAGAAGCCAGTAGCGGTCCTGCATGCGCTCGGCGAACTCGTCGAACATGTGCCCGGAGACGCCGAACCCGTGCAGCATGACGATAGGCGGCGAGGAAGGGTTCCCCCACTCCTGGTAGGCCAGTTTCAGACCGTTGACGGTCACGGAGCGTTCGATGTACCCGGCCGTTACCACAGCTCACCTCCGGTGTGGGCGCGCGGGGACACGCCTGCATCGATGATACCACCGGGGTTCACGGGCTGGACGCCGTCAGCTGAGGGGCGGGAGCCCCTGCCGGGCGAGCAGGGTGTTGTACGTCCGGACGAGGGCGTCGCCCTGGTAGGCGAAGCCTCCGCCGGGGTTGAAGCTGTCGTCATATGCGGCCCGGACGAGGTACTCGCCCGAGTAGCCAGCCTGCTCGAGCTTCTGCCACGAGGCTGCCAGTCCGCGGGCCGCGCGGTCAGCGTTCGCCTCGGGGTCGAAGCGGAGGTCGCCCATCCCGTGGCCGTACCCCTGGTCGTGGAGCTGGAAGAGGCCGACCGAGTGGCCGCCATCGCCGACCGCGTCGGGCCGGCCGCCGCTTTCGATGAGCATCACCGCCTTCAGGAAGAGCGGGGGCACCCCGTATTTCTGCCCCAGCCGGTTCAGCAGGCCGTCCCAGCGGTCGGGGTCGCCTGCGGGCTCGCGCGAGACGACCGGGGTGTGCGGCTCGGGAGCTGCCCGGCCGGCGGCCGGGGACCTTCCGGCGGCACGGGCAGGCTGCAGGCCGGGAGTGCCTGCCGGCGCCGAGGCCTGGCGGAGCGCGGCGGCGAATCCTCCTTCGCGGAGCGAGCGCGCGTGGAGTCCCGCTTCAGCGAGCGATACATGGAGGGGTGACGGAGCGCCGGCCGCCAGCGGGTCGATCGCCATATCCCGATGGTAGTACCCTCGACATGCCCGGCGGCCGCGGGGGCTTCCCCGATTCGCCCCGTGCGAATTCCCTGAATTCGAAGGTACTCCCGTGGAACGACGCATCCCCGACCCGACCCTGATGGCCCAGCTCCAGCTCAGTGTGAAGGGCGTCGACTGGGCGGCCGGGCTGGTGCGCCGGTGGCAGCATGACACCCCGCCCGGCGGCGGATGGACACCCCACCAGCACGTGGCCCACCTCCTGGCCGCCGAGCAGAACGTTTTCCACGTGCGGATCCCGCGCATCCTTGCCGAGGACCGGCCGATGTTCGAAAGCTGGGACGAGACCGCCCACATGACGCACGAGTACCGCCCCGAGGGGGATATCGAAGAGCTCGCCGAGGCCTTCATGCGGGCCCGCGAGCAGACCGTCGGTTACTTCAAGGATCTCACTCCCGAGCAATGGAGCCGGACCGCGGTCTGGCCGGGCGGAGTCGGCGAGGTCGACCTCGCATGGGTGGCCGAGCGGGCGCTCGCACACGCGCTCGAGCATTTCGTCGCCCTCCTCGACCTCCACCAGAAGTTCGACCGCCGCCACGCCCGGACGTGGCTGAGCGGCTAATCGAGCAGAACGGCTTCGTACGCGCCGGAGCGGAGCGCTTCCAGCAGTTCATCATCGGACGCCAGCTTTCGAACGAAGCGCGTTGCCGCGCGCCCGACCTCTCCGGCCGTATGGGCGTCGGAGCCGCCGATTCCGGGCAGCCGGAACCCCTTCGCGAGGCCGGCAGCGGCGATATTCTGCAGCCGCGAATCCGAGCCGTTCGCCGCCTCCACCGAGACGAAGAATTCGACGGTCTCCCGGGTCACCCTCAGCAGGCCGTCGCGTGCCGGGTGGGCGAGAAAGAGCAATGCGCCGGCCTCCACGGCGGCTGCGGCAACTTCGCGCGCCGAGGCAGAGAAGGCCGCAGCCGGGAGCCCGAACGCCAGGATGTGGCCGAGGTCAGTCGTCAGCTCGACCGCGTGGAAGATTGCAATCGGCGCCGCAGCCCGGAGGGCTTCCAGCTCGTCGGGGGCCCAGGCGCGGTCATGTTCGGTCAGGCAGATGCCATCGAGCCCCCGTTCCGCTGCCAGGTACGCCAGCTCGAGGGGTTCAATGGCGCTGCACGCAGAGCGCGGCCACGTGTGACAGTGAAGGTCGATGAGCATCGTCAGCGCGGCAGGCGCACGCCGTAGATTTCGCCCAGCAGGTCAAGGAAGCCGGCCATCGGCCCGGACTGGGGCTTGTTTCGGCGGTACATGACAGCGATATCGCGCTGCACCGGCTCCGCGGATTCGATGTGCACCTTGTGGAGCGTCCCGAGGCGAATCTCGCGCTCGACGGAGACCTCAGGGAGGAGGGCGATGCCAAGGTTGGCTTCAACCATCTTCTTCGTCGCTTCGATTGAGTCGAGCTGCATCTGCTGATGCGGGACGACGCCAAGGTCACGGAAGAGGCCCATGATCATGCCGTAGTAACCGGAATCCCGGTCGAACAGGATCAGGGAGTCCTCCGCGAGGTCTTCCACCCGCACGGAGCCTTTCTTCGCGTACCGGTGCTGTGCCGAAACGACGAGGACCAGCTCGTCCCGGTAGAGCACCACGGTGCGGACGTCAGGGTGGTTGATCGGCCGGCCGAGCCCGACCTGGACGTCGTCGTCCAGGACCATCTGGAGGACCTCGTCGCTGTGGCCGGTGCGCACGAGGACGTCGACGCCGGGATGCGTGTCGCAGAAGACCTTGAGGAGCCGCGGGAGGACGTAGGTACCGACGGCGGGCGCCGTGCCGATAAGCAGGCGGCCCGCGGTCCCGTCGCGGGTGCCCTCGAGCATCATGAGACCATCATTGAGGGTCCGCATCACCCGCTGAGCGTACGGGAGGAACGCCCGGCCGGCGTCGGTGAGCTTGACGCCGCGGCCCATCCGTTCGAAGAGGGGCTGACCAACCTCCCGCTCGAGCGCCTGGATCCGGTTGCTGAGCGACGGCTGCGCGACATTCAGCAGCTCAGCGGCCCGGCTGAAGCTGCCGCAATCTGCTGCCGTAATGAAGGCTTCGAGCTGGGCGAGTTCCATATGACTCAGTCCCCATCGATAGGGTGAGACTATGGTTCGAGCATACGCCCCGACTGAGCCATAAGCCAGCCCCATAATTCCATCGACCGCCCGGAACGCTACGAGTCAGTCGAAGTAGCGGCCCATCACCCAGTTCAGAACGTCCCGGCCCGTGAGCATGCCGACCACCGCGTCACCGCGCACGATGGGAATGTGGCGAAAGCCGCCGACGCCCATTTTGTTGAGCGCGTAGGCCATCATGTCATCCTCGCGGAGCACGACCGGGTCGGGCGTCATCACGTCGGAGACCGGGCGGTCGAGCATCGCCGGGTCCGGTGCAACTTTCCGGAGCACGTCGCGGTCAGTGAAGATGCCGGCAATGGCAAGGCCATCCATGACGACCACGGCGCCGGCGCGATCGCGCTGCATGAGCTGCACCGCCTCGCGCACCGTTGCGGTCTGCTGGATGAGCAAGGCTTTGCTCCAGCGGGCCGCCGCTATTGGCAGCGTCAGGTCGGATTCCTTCAGCA
>Ga0308415_1000023_pt1 | contig 54058 bp, 60 predicted proteins | sample HotsprSampleOS55_FD_203465 | JGI IMG/M metagenome (GOLD analysis project Ga0308415, IMG submission 203465) | Hot spring phototrophic mat microbial communities from Octopus Spring, Yellowstone National Park, Wyoming, United States - 20090730_OS55 ... | reverse complement strand
CCCTCACCGACTTCCTGGCCATGGGCCCCCGGCGCAGTGTGGAAGGGCTCTGGCGGGAGTACGTGAGCCGCCGCCGTCGTGATCCTGATGGCAGCCTGGGGCTGCGGCGGGATATTCCCACCACCAACAAGGAGCTCTTGTACCGGTGGTCTCGCGAGGATCGCTGGTATGAGCAGGCCCAGCTCTATGATGCGGAACAGCAGGAGAAGGAGCTCCGCAACCTCGCCACCCTGCGCACCAGGGTGCTGGAGGATCTGGCGGTCCTGGCCCCGCTGGTGCTGGAACAATTCGTGAACTTGCTCCAAGAAGGGCGCCAGGAGATCAAGCTCAAGGCTATCGAGACCTGGCTGGACCGAGTCGGTATCGTCAAGCTCTCCACCACCACCATGACGCGGGAGATCATGCGGGAGACGGAGCAGCGGCAGGAGCGGGATCAGGAGCTCATGGGAGCCCTGCCGCCGGATGATGCATCGGAGGAGGAGTGGGCACGGTGGCTAGCACGTCTCCACGAGGCGGGATCCTGATCCCGGACCGCCCACCCACGCTGCGGGAGCGTGGCCTCCTCACGGTGCAGGCGCACCGGGATCCCATGCTGCGCGAGGAGATCAGCCGCCGTTGTCGCGAGGATCCAGCCTGGTTCTGCAACTTCGCACTGTGGACCTTCGACCCTCGTGAACTGGAGAGTGGCAAGACGCCGCATCTCCCCTTCATCCTCTACGAGTTCCAGGTGCATCTCATCCGCTGGTACGAGGAGCGTTACCGCAACCAGGAGGATGGAATCATCCTGAAGTCTCGCGACATGGGTGCCAGCTGGGTAGCGATGGCCTGGCTGCTCTGGCACTGGCTGTTCGACCAAGGTTTTCAAGCTCTCATCGGATCCCGCACTGAGGACCTGGTGGATAATCGCCTCGTGGATTCCCACTTCGGCAGGCTCGACTACATGTTGGAGCGGCTGCCCAGCTGGCTCAAGCCTGAGGGGTTCCTGCCGCGCAAGCACCGGTTCCACATGAAGCTGATCAATCCCGCTAACGGCTCCGCCATCAAGGGGGAGTCGTCGCAGGGGAACTTTGGACGCCAGGGGCGGTTCTCGGTGATCTTCATCGACGAGCTGGCGCACTGGGAGAAGAACACCCAGGAGCGGGCCTGGCGCTCTGCCTCTGAGGCCACCCGGTGCCGCATCGCCGTGTCCACTGTCAACGGTGCCGACAACCTGTTCTGGCGCCTCTGGGAGTCGGAGCAGATTCCCCGCCTCCAGTTGCACTGGCGCCTGCATCCCCGCAAGGATGAGGCCTGGTACCAGCGGCAGCTGGAGCGGAAGACGCGGGAGGAGATCCTCCAGGAGCTGGAGATGGATCCCTACGTGGACCAGGGGGATCTGGTCTACCCGGGGTGGCAGGGAGTGCGGCGGGAGCAGCGGGAGTATGATCCCAATGCGCTGCTCTACTGCAGCTGGGACTTCGGGCTCGACACCACCTGCATCATCTGGTGGCAGGTCAATCGTGAGCGGGATGAGGTGGTCTGCCTCGATGCCATCCAGCGCCGCGATATGCCGGTGGACTGGTTCATCCCCTTCGTGACGGGGGAGCTGGAGCCGGAGCGGGAGCACCTCTACAGCATGGACGAGAGGGCCAAGATCCAGGCCCACCGCAAGTGGGCCAAGCCGATCCACTTCGGTGATCCAGCAGGGGGCAACCGTCATGTGGGGACTGGGCTCTCGGTGCTGGACATCTTGAAGCAGCATGGGATCTACGTCTTCACCAACCAGAAGGCGCGGGATTATCTTACCCGCAAGCAACTCACCGAAATCGGGATCCGGCGCGTGGTGGTCAATGTGAACCCAGGGAGTGCTGTCGATGCTTCCCTCGTCGATGAGGCGATGAGCCGGGCCCGCAAGGATGAGCGTGGCAGGCCCATTCATGATGGGACCTCGCATCTGCGCAGCGCGGTGGAGTACTTCTTCGTGAACCTGCCACCGTTCCGGCGCCTGGAGCGCCCTGAGCCAGTGGTCCGGCGCATGGCGTATGACCAATGGTGAGAAAGGAGGGGCCATGGTACTGCCCCCGCAGCCTCCAGAAGAGAATCCAGAGGGTTTGTGGCGGATCGCCGAGGGGATGGCCGAGGTGCAAGGGCTGTTGGAGCCCTCGGCTACCGAGGAGGAGGAGCGGCACCCTCGGCGGCGCAAGCCGACGCGGGAACAGATCCAGACACTGGTGCAGCGCGCCACGGAGTTCTGGGCCCTCCGTGACCAGCGGATGGATGAAGATCTCTCGCTCTACCGGATGACCGATATCCCCCAGGGCGAGGGAGAGGTGGTGATCCGCAACATCCCGTGGGTGCTGGTGGAGAAGGCATCGTCGATTCTGTCCAAGCAGCTGCCATCCATCGATGCCGTGCCGCCGCACAGCCGGTTGCGGGAGGCGGCTCAGGCCATCGAGGACTTCCTGCGCTATGCCTGGGAGGTCTGGGACCGTCGCTGGATGCAAGGGCTACATGGCCCGCTGCTCCGCGACATCGCCCACTTTCTCTGCCTGCGGGGATGGGTGACCATCCGGATCTCCTACAACGCCGATGCACCGGCGGGGGAGCTGCCGGTGGAGCTCCATGTCTGTGACCCGCGGCAGGTCTACCCACAGTTGGGAACCAACGGGCTCCGTTACGTGGTGCACCGCTACTGGGCAACGGTAGGGGAGATCCTGGATGAGTGGCCCGAGGCGGAGAAGGCACTCTCGGGGCGCGATGAGGATCATATTGTCGAGGTGCAGGCCTATTACGACGACTGGTGGCATGCGCTGGAGGTGGATGGAATCGAGATCAAGCCACCCACGGAGCATGGGTATGGTTTCGTGCCCTGGATTGTCGCCACCGGTTTGGGAGCTCCCATCCGGGCCACCTTCCGTGACCAGCAGCACTGGACACAAGAGGTGGGCGTCTCCATCTTCCATGGCATCAAGCGAGCCTATCGCCAACTGAACCGTCTCATCTCACAACTCGCGACGGAGGTGGCCAGAGTCGCCAACCCGCCCACCGTCTACTACTACGATCCGGCCCGCCCTGACAACCCGCAGCCCATCAAGCTGTCGGCGGGTGCCACCAACTTCCTCTACTTCGACAGGGAGCGGGTGGATGTGCTCCAGGTGACTCCCAACCCGGCCAATGCGGCGCCGGTGATGCAGGCGCTGGTGGATGACGTGGAGAAGGGAGGGTTGCCGGGTGTCCTCTGGGGCGTGGGCCAAGGCTCCGGCTTTGCGCTGACGCTCCAGACTGATGCTGCCATGGATACGCTGCACCCGCTGACGCGGGTGTTGGAGCAAGTGATCGAGCAGGTGAACCAGCGTGCTCTGGAGCTGATTCGGGATCTCCATGATGGCCCAGTGGGGTATCTAGTGCGCGATCCCTTGACGGGGCGTCTGGTGTCGGGGAATGCCATTACCCCAGATCTCGTGGCTGCCGTGGGCACCCGCACCGTGGTCAGGTTCCGCAAGGTGGCACCGCGAGACCGCGTCCAGATGGCGCAGCTGGCGGCGTTGCTCACCGACAAGAAGCTGATCTCCCTGGAGACGGCCCGCGACGAGTTTCTGGGTATCGAGAATCCGCAACGGGAGAACGAGAGGGTCTTGGCTGATCTCGCCTACCTCGACCCCGAGGTGACGCGTGAGGTCCTGGTGCCCTGGGCTCTGGCGCGCACTGATCCGGTGCTCTATGAACTCTGGCGACAGGCCAAGCTGCAGAAGGAGCTGCGGCAGAGCCAGAAGGAGTCAGCGCCGCCTGGTGAGAGTGGCGCGAGTGCCCCCGCTGGAGTGTCACCCGCGGTACCACCGCCACAAGTACTGCCACCGCAGCTGGCCACGCTCATGAACCTGTTGCAGCACTCGCAGGCCTCGGTAGCGGGTGGTCAAGGTGAACAGGCACCGCCGGGAGTGCCGGGAGTGGAGCCGCTGCCGGGAGCTGGGGAGATCCCGGGCTTGGTGTGAGGAGGTGAGACATGCCGACGACGATGGCACCGGTCACGGTGCGTGATGTGGGGAACTGGTTGCGCTGGCTGGCGGAACAGACGGAGGCCGGTGCGATTACCGCGGCGCATCGTGGGCGCCAGGGGGTATCGGCCACGCTGCAGGGCTTGAATGTGGCTATGAGCTACCCAGGAGCCTGGCTGACCTCGTTCCTGACGGCTGAGCCTGCCGAGGTGCCGGAGTTCCGCCCTTATGATCCCTGGAAGAGCCCCTCCTTCGTCGAGGCGCAGCGGAAACTCGGCAACCTGCCACCGGTGCAGCCAGCGGTGACGCCACCGCGGGCCTCGCTGACGGAGCCGTTGGCCTCGACGCTGGTGCCGGATCAGATCCTGACGGGGCAGGCTGCAACCATGGAGGAGCTGGCGCAGCGTGGTCTCCGCCCCACCTACAGCCTGCAGTCTCAGCCAGCGCCGAGCCCTCGGAGCAGCACCCTCTACCAGGAGCCGATCCGGGTGACACCGGTGCCGGATCAGATCATCACTGGCATGGCCTCCACCATCGACGAGATCCGCCAGATGGGCCTGGAACCCACCTACTTCCTGGCTCCTGCCGAGGTGGTAGCCATGGCGGACCGGCCAGTGATCCCTGCCCAGCTGCCGAATGTGGGCAAGGTGACCGAGGCTTTGGAGGCGGGGCAACCGATACCGGATCAGGTCCTCATGGGTTTCTACCCCAGCCTGGAGGCGATGCAGGCGGCGGGTGTGCAGCCGACCTATGCACTGTGGAACCTCTACCGGAACCGCCCAGGCATGAGTGCACCAGGGGTCGAGACCGCGCCATCTGGCACGGTACCCACCTGGCTCGATGTCTACCGCCGCCAGCAGGATGTGCTCGATGTGCTGGGAGTGACTACCGAGAAGGGACAAGCCCTGCGCCTGGCAGCGCGGAGGGCTGCCCAGACTCCCGGAGCCTCGGTAGCGGAGCTGTACTGGGAGCAAGGTATCGAGCCCTTGCTGCGACGGTATGGCTTCAGCGAGGAGGAGATGCGCCGCAAGCGGCAAGAGCTTCAGGAACTGGAGCGACAGTGGCGGAGCTATGGGCAACTCCAGGACTTCGCCGAGTTCCTGTGGAATGTAGGGTATGATCCGCTAGCCTGAGGGCGGGGAAGGAGGATCCAGACACACCATGATGCCGATGAGACCGACCAATGGGATGATGCCAGAGCGCCTGCTCTCCTCACCATTCATCCGCTGGTTGCTCCAGAACCAGGAGATGATGAACAGTGCAGGAGCCCTCGACCTCCTGGCCCTGCTCCAGGCGCTCCAGCAGAGCTCACCCGCCGGTATGATGGGCCCGGCGTCCATGATGGTACCGGGTGCACCAGGCATGTCGCCGGAGCAAGCTGGTATCCAGGAATTCCGTGACCTCCCGATGATGCTCCAGATGGCGCTGGCTCAGGCGGGGCGGATGCCACCCGCGATGGCGCCAGCCCAGATGCCCAGTCGCCAGATGCCACCGATGACGATGCCGGGGAGACGGTTCTGATCAAGCGAGGGAGGTGATGAGTCGTGGCCAACTATGCGGTACGCCTTCCTCGTCTCTCAGCAGTGGGGTGGGCTGGTCAGGTACCGCTCTACTCCATCTACACCCGAGGGTACTTCGAGCAGAGCCCGCAGGCAGCTTATGAGCTCTGGTTGCGGGAGCTCGGTGCCAGCCTGGCGGAGCGCGTGGGCTTGGAGCGCCTCTTCGAGGACATCTACCGTGGCTACCAGGCGCGGAGTGCTCTCGAGGGGCCCACTGCACCCGACTGGGTGGAATACTTGAGCACGTTGGATCCCAACCGTCTGCTGGCTACCCTGGTGCCGCAGATGCGCGGGATGGATCTGAGACGCTATCAGCGACCACTGCGGTGGTTCGCCTTCGCATGAACAGGAGGAGATGATGCCGGGTCACTTGGGTTCGCCGTGGTACAACCCTTACGATCCGAATGCGCTGCAGGCGGGAGCACAAGCGCAGCAACAGCAGCAACAGATGTACCAGCAGGTGACGGGAGCCGGGAAGCCGGTGTACGGGAGCCAGTTCCAGGTCAATCCACGCGGCTCCCCGCTGTTTGGGCCAGTCACCGGCAACATCTGGCAGCAGAGCTGGTTCTACCAGTATCCAGCGTCAGCTATCACCCAGCGCTTGGCCGAGATGGGGTACACGACCCACTTGACCAACCCCTTCACGTCCTTCGCCGTCAGCATGTCACCTGGTCTCCGGCTGGTCTACGACATCTTGAACCCGCCGACAGCAGACCAGGAGTCACAAGCTGCCGGGTTCCTGGCGTTTGCCCAGCAGCTCCCGCAGATGTTGCTGCGGACTCCCAGCGCCTTGGCGGGGACCCAGCTCTCGCGCCGCACCATCGGGCAAGCGCTGCGCAACTTCGTGCCGGGTGAGCAATATGGTGACTTCGCGGACCAGTATCGCCTGGTTGACGACATCTTGCAGTACCTGGGAGGACTGTGGATGACGCCGACCTGGCAGCGGATAGCGCGCCAGGATCTCCAACAGAAGCTGGATGACTACATCCGCTACTACGCCAGCACCAATGCCCAGGGCATGAGCTTCCTCGAGTTCCTGGTCAGCACTGGCTTCATTGACCGCTACTTTGGCAGATGATCCGGATGAGGTGGGGAGATGGTGTTCGGGAATCTGGCTGGTCCGCTCTGGCCCAAGCCGATGCAAGCCGGAGTCCTGCTACCTCCCACTCCACCGTTGCTGCGTCCTGACCGCTTTCACAAGGAGCTGGTGAGCTCCTTCGCACCGGTTCCACCGGCGCGCTACGATGTCGTCTATGGTGTCCGGGAGCCAGAGACAGCACTCTCGCGCTATGGCGTCGGTTACGATGTCGTGTATGGGATCCGCAAGAGTCCTGAAGAGCAGCTCCGCGAGGCACTGCTCTTGGCTGCCCAGGAACAGCTCCCCGGAGCCAAGAACCTACCCACCGGCAACCCGCAGGAGGGTGCTGACATCAGCGGTGTCCTGCAGTGGAAGCCGCTCCTGGAGGAGGCAGAGCGGCAGTTCGGGGTGCCCTGGCAAGTTCTGGGAGCCATCATGGCCATCGAGAGTGGGGGGAATCCGCAGGCGCGTTCACCCGCCGGAGCGGTGGGTTTGATGCAGGTCATGCCCAACTACCACGCGGGGCGCGCCGCCAAATATGGTGGCAACCTGTGGGATCCGCGGGTGAATGTCTTCACGGCAGCAGATTACCTAGCTGAGCTATACCGGCGCTACGGTTCGTGGGACAAGGCAGCGGCAGCCTACTTCGGAGCCATCGATGCCCAGGGCAACATCACCGGTGCCCGCGATGCCTTGGGCACGACTGGGTTCCAGTATGTCGAGAAGTTCCGCAACACGCTGGCCCGCCTCCAGAATCTGGGGCAACCGGCTGGAGCGGTGGTGCAAGGGAGTGTCTGGACCATCTTCGGTGGACAGCGCTTCCCCATCACTCAGGAGTACGCCAACCACAACCCGCGGATGTATCGCGGTGGCTACCATAGCGGTATCGACATCGGCGTGCCTAGTGGGACGCGTCTCTACAGCCCCTTCCGCGGGGTGGTGGTCCAAGCGGGTTGGAATGGTGGGTATGGCAACTCAGTGACCATCCGGCTCGACGATGGCAAGGTCCTGATCCTGGGGCATCTGTCCGCCGTGGCAGTGCGCCCTGGGCAGCGCGTGGAGCCAGGGGCCTTTCTGGGCCTGTCGGGGAACACTGGCTACTCGACGGGGCCGCATGTCCATATCGAGATGCGTGATGCCAGTGGGAAGATCGTCAACCCACGCAATTACCTGGTCTTCTGATGCCGAGGGATCATGAGAACGGAAGGAGGGGCGATGGGGGAACTGGAACGTCGCCTCTTCGAGGAGGCACTGTCGGAGGTTCGCACTGGTGCTGCACTACCGGGTAGCCGCCCAACGGGACCGGCGCCGCAGCCGACACTGCCCAGTTTCGTGGCTCCGGTGACTGCGGCACCAGGGCGGATGCCACCGGTGGGCACCACGCCACCGGTGACACCCAGCCCGGCGCAGGCTGAGCAACCGGGTAAGGGGCCGCTCCGGCAAGCACTGTCGGCAGCCGGGTGGCTCCTCGATGTCGGCAACAAATTCGTGACGCGCCCAGCGCTGGGGTGGTACGTCAAGCAGATCTCGGAGGATCCCAGGGTACGGGAGGCGGAGAGCTTCACCGAGGCCTGGAACCTCGCCATGGAAGGGCACCCCTGGCTCAAGCTGGGCTCGGAGATCCTCTTCGATCCCCTGAACCTGGTGGGCGTGGGCCTGGTCGGCAAGGTGGGCAAGATTCCCAAGGTGGTGCGCCTCCTCGAGACCTCTCCGGCACTGGCCAAGACCTACGACGTGGTGGCGGCTACCGATGAGCTCCTGGGGCGCATCATGGCGCTCCCGGTGACGGTGCCGCTGGCTGGGCTGCGCCGGGGTGCCCGGGCACTGGAGCGGATCACTGGCAAGCCACTCTTCCAGAAGTCGCCGCAGGCGGAGCTCCGCCAGAACGTCCAACTCTTCCGCCGCGCCCTGGAGGAGGCGGAGAGCCGCGGTGTCGAGAACCCTCTGGCTCCCGAGGGAGAAGTAGTGCGACTGGCGCGCCAGGGGTGGGCAGACTTGCTCATCGGGCAACCGCGGGAGCAGGTACGTGACGTCATCCGCGGGGTGGACAGTGTGAGCCTGACGCGGGCCTGGGATGCGCTCTCGCGGGAGGCACCCTTGCGCCCTGAGGCCCGCGAGCCGCTCATCGAGGTGAAACGGGAGCTCCTGGAGCGCGGTCTCCTTCAGGAGGTCCGCGAGGGGAACCGGATCCTGGTGCGCCCCTCCGAAAGAATGCGCGTCCACCTGGAGCTGGACGATGCCTTGCTGACGCGGGAGTTCCCAGCACCCACCCGCCAGACGCTGCACCGGATCCTCGACGCGGTAGCCGTGGCTACCTATGCCCAGAACCCGGGGCGCTTCCGCGACCTCGACGAGGTCTATGGGATGATGCGGATCCGCGCCTCCTTCGAGGACGACCCCGGTGGGGCCAGCAAGCTCTTCCAAACCGTGGAAGAGGTCACCCGCAAGATGCTGGAGGATCCACGCTATGTACCGGAGAGCCCCGACGAGGAACTGGTGGCCTCGGCGCTGAAGTTTCTCAGCCACCCACCGGATGCGGTGGAGCGCTGGCAGCGGCGGCTGCGGGCCGGTTCCCAGGCCATGGGAGAGCCGATGGCCAAAGAGGCGGGAGCCTGGTATCGGGATGCCGGTGCCTGGTTCTCGCGGCTCTTCCCCCGTGGGCAGGGACTCCCGGAGGAGGCCATCCAGCGGCTGGTGGATCCCCGCAACGTGGATCCAGCCTATCAGCGCGCTGTCTACCTCTCCGAGGCGGAGGCCAAGCGCCTGAACGAGACCCTCAAGGAGATGGGGTACCGCTTCCGCCCCACCGAGGCGATACCGGAGCCACTGTTCCGCGAGGCGATGAGCCGTATCGGGGAGGTACCCTATCGCCCACCGCGGGAGCGCTCTGTGAGTCGCCTGACGGGGGTGACCAAGTTCGTCATCCCTGAGCAGCCGGTGAACCCGCTCCTGGACACTGCCAGGACGCTGGGGCTGACCAGGGTAGACCGGGTGGATCCCACCCTGGCGCGGCGGCTGGGCATCGACCTCACCAGGGTGGACGAGGCAGGGTACCTGGTGCCTGAAGAGGCGGCCAAGCTGGTGCGGCATCGCCTCGAGAACCGGGATATCCGCGACTTTGCCCTGGCGGCCTGGGCGGCGGGTGGCAAGGGAGCCAACCCGCTCCTGAACCTCCGTGCCGTGGCAGGATGGACGCGACAGCTGGCCGAGGGGCGCCATCCCTCAGGGATGTTGCTGGCGGGATTCGACGAGTTCCGGCGCTTCCTGCTCTTGGGATACCCTGGCCTCTTGCCGGATAGCGCCTTCGCCGATGTGACCAACTTGGCCGAGCCACTCTGGAGGCGGGTACCGGATCTGGGGCGCCTGGTGCCCAAGCCGGGGCAGCCGTCACCCTACCTCGACAAGCTGATGAACTACACCTACGTGGTGGACCGCTACGCTGACATCTTCGACCAGGCAGTGGCCATGCGGGCAGCTGGGGTACCGGAGGAGCAGGTGCTCCAGTACATCAAGCGGGCTGAGCGGGAGGTCAATGGCGCTGCACTGGACCGCTGGATCCGCCGCGATATAGCTCTGCTCTCAGGAATCCCCTACCAGGAGGCGGTGGCCCAGGCTGAGAAGGCAGCGGGACCGGCCAGGGCAGTGGCGGAGCGGGTGCTCCTGCGGGAACTCTGGCGGCGGGTGCAGCGCGATCCGGAGCTGTCTAGGCTCTATCCCAACCTGGCGGCGCTGCAAGCCGGGCTCTGGCAGATCATCCGGATCGAGGGAGAGGGGGTGAAGCGCGGTCTTGGTGAGGTGGTGCAGGCGCTGCTCCAGGGTGATGCCAGCGGGATCCGCAAGATCTTGGCCGACTGGGACCTCTGGATGCCCAGCGACATCGCCAAGCGGGATCCGCAGATCCGCGAGTTGCTCTCCGAGGTGGCCCAGCGCGGCATCCTGCGGAGCGACGAGGCAGCCGCCATCATCGATGTGCTCTATCCGCGGCTCTACCAGGGGCTGCGCCGGGTGCGGGGGTACCTGGAACTCGGGCCGGGTGGCCCAGTGATCTACCTCACACCGCGTGCCGACATCACCACGCTGCCGCATGAGTTGGCCCACCTCATGCGCTACGTGGCGCGTGGGGCGGGGATCTTCGCCGAGGAGGCAGCTCCTGCTGAAGAAGCCTTTGCCCGCGGTGTCGAGAGGCTCCTGGCCACTGGTGACGTCCCAGAACCCTTGCGCCAGGCTCTCGAGAACTACCGCCGCGTGGCTGAAGTGGCCTACCGGCGAGGGCTGCCCCGCGAGGCGCTGACACCTGAGGTAGCGCGGGAACTGTTGCAGGACCTGGCACTGCCCGCTGCTCCGGTACCCAAGCGGCTGCGGGAGATCCTGGAGAGCGGCGACTACGTGGTCCTGACCTCCGACAAGCTGGGGCTCCCGGAGGAGGAGCTGGTGCGACGGCGCCAGGAGCTCCTGGCAGATCTCCAAAGCCGTGGCTACCAGCCGATTCCGGTGCGAGGACGCTACTCGGAGGAGGGGATCGTCGAGGAGTCATTCCTGGTTCCCGGTATGCGGGAACGGGATGCCCTGGAACTCGGGGCCAAGTATGAGCAGGAGTCAGTGCTGGTAGGCGGCAAGGGCCTGGTCTACACCAGTGGTCCGCATCGCGGGCACGTGGTCCAGGCGACGGGAGAGGTCTCCATTCAAGGTCCGGAGCGCCTCTTCTTCACCGAGGTCGATACACCCGAGGGCGTGGTCAAGTTCTCGGTGCGACTGGACGACGGCACCTGGCCACGCGACTTCGCGGTGGAGCCTGGCAGGCTGGTTCCCGCCACCCCGGAGCAGCTGCGCCAAGTGGAGACGGCAGCCGCCAGGGATCTGGAGAGTGCCGGGCAGCGCTCACTGCTCTGGGAGGAGGTCCGTCCACGCACTGAGGAGGAGGTCCGACGGACTCTGAGGGAGATCCGCAAGAGCCGTCGCCTGGCTTTCGAGGCGGGTGATCCCAACCCCGAGGTGGCGGGTCGCCCCCTCTTCGATGACCAGGGCAAGGGTCCACTCGACTTCAACCCGCGTCTCAAGGGAGCACTCTTCGACAAGGCGGTGCGCTACCTCTTGTCGGGGCAAGACTGGGCTCCCGGGGTGGAGCAGATCCTAGGGCGTGTGGGATCCGATGGGCGCCTGCGCAGCCTCTCCCAGCGAGAACTCGGGCACCTGGAGTGGCTGCTCCAGAAGGCAGGGGTCCTGGGGCCCGATGCCGGTCTGGTAGTCCAGGCGCACTTCGGTGGCCAACTCGCCCAGGAGGTGGTGGAGGAGGCTGCTGGTGAGGCAGCCCGGCTCACCCGCGGCAAGCCAGGTCCGACGATGCGTCCTCTGGCAGTGGAGGATCTCCGCGAGGTGCTCTCGCAAATCGCTGCCGAGGAGCGGCTGCCGCAGCAGAACCTGGACCAGCTGGCCGAGCTCCTGGGCAGGACCTTCGGCAACGAGAATGAGCCGCTGGCAGCGGTCTCATTGTGGCTCCCGCACTTGCGGCCACGGGTGGTGCAAGCGCTGCGGGCCAGCTCCCCACAGGAGCTGCGCAACCACGCGGCAGCCCTCCTCCGCGAGGTCGGGGATACCTGGGCTGCCTTCGGAGTCCGCTTCCCGGTAGCCCAGCGCCTGGTGGACCGCCTGCTCCCACGCACTCGGCGCCTGCGTGGTCAGGTGCAAGGGGAGCTAGCGCGGAGCTGGTATGGAAGTGTCCTGCCGGATCAGATGGTGCGGGTGCTCCGCGAGGCGGGGGCACTGCCGCGGGTGCAGCAGCTCGAGGAGAGCTTCCAAGCGGCGCGGCAGGCGCTCCGCGAGATCAGCCAGCACCTGGTGGAGCGGGAGCCACTGGCACCGGATCTCTTAGCTCCCACAGCCACCATCCGCGACGTGGTGGAGGCTAGGCGCTTTGCCGACGAGAACCAGCGCCGCGTCATCGACAACTTCCTCCAGCTCATCGGCCTGGATCCTGACGAGGCGGCGGAGGCAGTGCTGGGGAAGACTGTGACAGAGACGCGGCGGGAGGCACTCGTCGAGGCCTATGCTGACGAGATGGCCAAGCGCCTGGGGGTGGAGAAGGATCCAGTAGCGGTGCGGGCTCTCAGCCGCCTGGCCCAGGCACTGCCGCTGCGGGCCTGGCGGGAGCAGGCACTCCTGACGCCACGCTATCACCTCCAGAACATCCTGGACTCGACGGTGAAGGCGGTGCTCTATGGCGTCAACCCTGTGATAGGACGCAGTGCCTTCACCCTCGCGGAGCGCCTGGGCATCCCGATTCCGGAGTCGGTGCTCTGGAGGCCCCAGACGACGGTGTGGGAGGAGTTTGCCTCTCCACAGGCCGAGACCGCGCTGGGGACACTCCTCTCGCGACTCTCGCGCCGCCTGGGGGCTGGTGCCGAGAAGCTGGTGCAGTTCAACCGCCGGGTGGGCCAGGCAGTGGAATCCAGTTTCCGGAGCGGGGCCTGGATCACCGAGACGCTGCGCCAGCTGCGGGAGGCCAGACCTGCCTTCGATGGGCTGGTGCGCCAGGTACTGGGGACTCGCAATGGTAACCGGCTCATCCGGATGCTGGATGCCACGGAGCGCGGGGTGGTCTTCTCGGTGCAGCAGCTGGAAGAGGCAGTGCGCCGGGTGGGTGGCACCCCAGAGCAGGCCGCGGAACTCTCCGCCGCCTGGAGCCGGGTGCAGGTGGAGGCCTCGCGGCGCGGTGAAGAGCTAGCCCGTCGCCTCTTCTTCGACTACGGCGACGAGAAGAACATCGAGAGGTGGTTGGGTATCCGGGCCTGGGCACCCTTCCACTTCTGGGCGACCAGGAACATCCCCTTCTACCTCGAGACGCTGGGGCAGCATCCCTGGCTCCTGCGGGCCTGGGAGAGCTACCACCAGATCGCTGAGGATGAGCGGGAGCGGCTGGGCTTGCCGCGGCGCTTCATCGATACCATGCCGGTCCCCTTCCTGGGCTGGCTCTTCGGCCCCGGCACTGCCTATGCCAACCCGATAGTGGCGCTCTCCATCGCTGACCAGCTCAAGTACCGCTACATCCCAGATGACGCCCCGCTCCTGGCGCGGCTCCAGGTCCAGGCCTCGCGGGTAGGGTTGGGCCTGGCTCCCTGGGCTGAGATCCCGCTGGGAGTGGCGGGAGTGCTGGGTGAGGACTGGGAGCCGATGCGGGTGCTGCGCCATTCTGGTCTCCTGGCGCAGGCGACGGGCCTGGATGTGGAGCAGCCGTTCCGCGAGGGGATCCGGCGGATCCGTGGCCAGCCTGAGACGCTCACCGGATCTGGCTACACCGACTACCTGGTGAAGAAGCGGATCCTGGAGCTGTCGGTGGAGGAGACCGGGAGGGCAGCGGATCCAGAGTATGTCAAGGCGCTCAATGATCCCGAGAGCCCCATCTTCCAGCGCGCCTGGCAAGATGTCCGGCGCCAGCTCTTGGCGCAGGAGGTGGTGGGCATGACGCTCCCGGTACCGGTGAAGTTCCTCCCTGAGACGGAGCGGCAGATCCGCGAGGCCAGGGCTCAGCTACCCGCCTCCAGTGAGCTCCCCCGCGGCACCATGAGCCAGCTGGCCAAGCAGGGCTGGATCGGTGCTGCCTACGTCCCGCTCTCCTGGAAGCCGGGGCCGGAGAACCTGGTGGCCAAGGTGCAAGCGCTCTTGTTCCTGCCGCCGGGCAAGCAGGAGGAGCTGATCCAGCAGGATCCGGAGCTCCGCCGCTACTTCGAGTGGGTGCAGAAGCAGCCTCGCGGGGTACCACGCACTCCGCAGGCCTACTGGCAAGCGACACAGCGGTAAGAGGTGGTAGGGGGAGGGAGGCCCCACCTCCCTCCCGCTCACCACCCTGAACAGGGATGACACGAGGAGGTAGACCATGCAAGAGCTCGAGTTCCCCACCGTCACCGGAGCCCCCGAACCCGAGGAAAGCCAGGAGCTTCCCCTCGAGGACGAGGGTCTCGCTGGAACGGGGAGCGCTGATACTGCTGAGGATCTGGCAGCTGCCCGGGGAGAGGAGGCAGCCGATCCTGAGGTGTACCGGCGCCGGGCTGAGGAGTGGGAACGACGCTTCAAGGGGCTGCAGGCGCGTGTCCAGCGTGAAGTGGAGGCCCGCCGCGCCCTGGAACTCGAAAAGGCCCGCCTCGAGGCACAGCTCCAGCAGATGATCCTGCAGCAGCAGCTGCAGCAGATCCCGGAGGAGGAGCGTCCTCAGGTGGCGCAGCAGCTCTATGCTGATATGGCTATGCAACAGAAGGCTGCGCAGCTCTCCTATGCGGAGCAGCAGCTGCAAGAACTGGCCAAACACTTGGTTGTCATGACCTTGTCGCAGCGCTACGGCGTTCCCGCAGAGCGCCTCTACCAGATCAATGATCCCTACGCGATGGAGATGGTGGCTCGCGAGTTGGCGCAGATCCGGCGACAAGCTGCCAAGAGCCAGCGCCGGGCCACCCAAGCTGACAAGTTCGAAGGGGCAGCTGGTGGTGCAGCTCCGCGCCCAGCGGAGACCTTCGACGAGGCGGTGGAAGCCATCGTGAGGTCGCTCCAGGGACGCTGATGACGCAAGCGATGATGCAATGGGAGGGAAACGATGGCGAGTCCGCGAGTCTATACCAGTGCAGGTGCACTGACTGATCTGGCGCGGATCTTCCGGGAGCACTTCGAGAAGCCGTTTGTGCGGGCTCTCGGTGAAAAGGTGACACTGGTCAAGCTGTTCGGGACCAAGGCTGGCACTGGTCATGAGGCCCAGTGGATCGTCCACTATGACCGGAACAACAGTGCTGTCTTCTACCGTGAAGATGACGTCATCGCCGAGGCTGGCAAGCAGGCATACGAGAGGGCACGCAAGCCCTACAAGATGGCCCGCATCACCTATGGTGCATCTGGTCTGGCCATCGCGGCGACCAAGTCGGATGAAGCAGCCCTGGTGCGCGTCCTGGCTGAGGAGGCCCGCCGAGCCTCGCTGGACCTCCTGTACCGGATCGATGGGCACCTCTTGAACATCAACCCCAACACCGTCGCCGACGAGTATGCCCGCGTCGAGATGGACTCCTTGGGGGACATCATCCGCGACACTGGGGTGTATGCCACCATCAACCGGAGCACCGCTACCTGGTGGCGGAGCGTGGTGCTGGCCAATGGTGGCACGGCGCGTCCTCTCACCATGGGGCTCTTCCAGCAGATGCGGGCTCAACTCGAGGTACCGGAGCGGGAGGCTGAGATCTCCTTCATCCTGACCAGCCGCGTCCACTTCGACCAGTACGGCAACCTCTTGGAGGAGCGGCGCCGCTGGGTCAATGTCACCAAGGCTGACGGCGGCTTCGAGGCCCTGGAGTACGACTCGATCCCCGTCATGGTGGTGCCGCGCATGGCGGCAGGTGCCATGTTCTGGATCGACAAGCGTGACTGGAGCTACGAGGTGCTCCTGCCCTTCGAGACAGATCAGGTGCCGGTGAACACGGACCGGGAAGAGTATGTGATCAAGACCTACGCCAACCTGATCTGCCGTCACCCGGGGCGGCAGGGTGCCATTCGTGACCTGCAGACCACGTAATGGTGAGCGGGGGAGGGAGTTGATCCCTCCCCCTCCATTCCCATGGAGGGTGACCATGCCGTGGTATGTCTTCCGTTGCCAGGGTGGGTTGCGGTACCTCGTGAAGCTTCCCATGGCAGAGGCGGGGCAGCCGCAGCACTGTGTGTGCGGGAAGCTGGCCCAACGTGTCTTCACCAGCCCCGTCATCGTGATGCGGCCCCCCAACTACTCGGCCTCCCCGACGGATCCTGTCTACTGGCAGGGGATCCACGATGATCCGGAGTATCTGCCCTGCCAGATAGCTCCGACGCAGGATCCTGACCTCGTCAGCGCCGAGGATCTGCGAGAGTTGTGCAGCGTGGCCAAGGAGGGAACATGAGCATCCGGATACAGGAGCAGGCGCCGGTTCTGATTGCGCAGGGTGTGACGGTGCCGGATCCCACCCAGGTGGCAGGGCTTCGGCTGGATGACATCCTGTTCCGCACCGAGGAGCCGGAGCGGACTCAGCTCTTGCGTGCCTGGGTAGACGCGGATCACCTGGGGGATGGGCGGGTGCGCATTGCCCCGGCCTCTGGCAAGCCGATGGTGGTCCGCTACCAGGGGCGGGAGTGGACCTTTGGACCAGAGGGGCGTCGTGTGCCGCGCAGTGTGGCCATCGACCTCCTCTACAACTTCGGGGAGCGAGGGCTCTACCGCGGGAGAGACCAGGCCACAGGGTTCACCCGTCTCCAGTGGACCACCTTGAAGCCAGAGATCCGGGCTCTCTACGACGAGTCGCAGATCTGCTTCTTGGATGACTACCTGACGCATATCGTGGAGACTGAGGAGCCTGCCGAGACGCCGCCGCCGGAGACGCGCAAGAAGGGAAGCTGACGGAGGGGGAGAGGTCATGGAGGGAGTGATTGGCGCTGAGCTCACCGTGGTGGCCGACCTGCCAGGCACTGGCAGCGTAACCGTGGCAGTACGCGACTCCCTCGGCGAGGCGGTGACAGGGTTGTCAGCCACTGCCCTCGGGGGGAACCGCTTTGCGGTGAGGGTGCCAGGGAGTCGCGTCACGGTGCCAGGGCTCTGGGAGGTCACCTTCCAGCGCGGTTCCATCCAGCGGGTGATCCCAGCCTTCATCGGCAACCCGACGCCGGTGCCGATGCTCTCCCTCTATGACCTCCTGGCCCAAGTGGCGGCGCACCAGGCCCCGGTGATCGAGGGGGAGATCCATGCCGTCTCGTCTGATGGAACCGTCATCGTCGATGAAACTTTGCCGGGTGGTCAGGACACCTGGGTGCAGCACCATGTGGTGATCCACCCGGAGGATGACCTGGCCAATGGTCTCGTGAGCCGCGTGGTGGCCTCCTCGCGAGGTGGAGAGCTGCGGCTGGTCAGTAGCTTCCCGTCTCCCCTCTTGCCCGGCACACGCTATCTGCTCCTGGAACTCGCTCCCGCTGAGGTGCTGCGGGCCATCCGCTCTGCGGTAGCTGAGTACAGCAACCTGGCACGGGTGCGCCTGGATGCTCCTGGACTCTCGGTGACGACGGCACCAGGGGCAGCGCGTGGGGAGGTGCGGATCCCAGTGGGCTTCACTCACGTCTACGAGGTGCATGTGGAGGGAGGAGTGCTCCCTGACGAGGCCTGGGCACCAGCGCTGGGCAGGCGCCTCCTGGTGCCCGCTGACCTCACCGAAGTGCTCTTGAGGGGTCTCGGGCCACTGACGGTTCCGGTGCAACCGCACTCGCAGCTCCCGGTGGAGCCGCTGTCGCTGGTCAACCTGGCGTCGGTCTTCTTGCATGCAGCGCGGAGCGCGGGGCCAGGCATCGACGTCGAGGAGCACTTGCGCCGTCTCATGGTGGCGCTGCAGGTAGCCGATGGAGCGCTCCATCGCCTGGTGGGCCGGGTGCCTCATGGGGCGGTGGCGGTGCTGCCGTGAGCAGGAGAGGAGGGAGCGATGAACCAAACCCGCGAGGGTGTGATCTCCCTCTACGGCGTCCATTACCCACTGGCGCAACGTCCTCTGGTGCGCCGTGGCATCACCCCCTTCCCCCAGAAGGTGGTGACGGGAGACTACCGGCGCAGTGACCATGTGGTGGAATCGGAGTGGGTAGTCAGCGACTTCACTGGTGGTCTCGGGGTGCTGTTTGCAGATCCGACGCGGCACCTGGACCGCTACTGGTTCGGGAGCCTGGATGGGCGCTATCGCTATCTCACCCTGGCGCCCCTGGTGGAGAGCCGCGGCGAGTTGCCAGTGGTGCAACGGTTCTTCAGTTTCGCGGACCGGATCTATGCAGTGGCTTCGGAGACGCTGTACCGCTGGGACGAGGACACCCAGTCCTGGAGCAATCTGGGGGCGGTCTCGGGTGCCTTCAGCGATGTCGCCATCTATGACGGCAGGATCATCATCCTCACCACGACGGGGCTGGCCATCTACGATACGGATCTGGGGAGCTGGACCACGGTAACGGGAGCCAGTGGGTTTGCACTCGGCGTCTGGGATGACAAGCTGTTCCGGCTGGATCTGCAGAACCGGATGCGGTGGACACTGGATCCGACGGATGGATCCTCGTGGAACGAGGCAGGACGGTTCCCGGCTCCCCCAGGTTATGCGCGGCAGCTGATTCCCTACTTCGATGCCGCGGGTGAGCTGGTGCTCCATGCCGTGGCCCGCGATGGTCTCTATGCCTATGACTTTGCGGCCCAGCGCTTCTATCCCACTGGTCTCCTCTATCCCGAGACGGATCAGGTGGGGCGGGCTGCCGTCTGGCGTGGTGAGCTCTATGTACCGGTGGGGCTGTCGATTTACAAGTACAACACCAATGCCGTCACCGTGGTGGGCCCCGATAGAGACGATGGTCTCCCGGCGCACCTGTCTGGGAGGGTGCAGCAAGTGGTGGCGGGGCATGGTTTGTGGTTCGCCGTCATCGCGGTGGCGCAGCGGACCAGTAGTGCACCCGTCATGGAGACGGGGCTCCCCATCGACACCCCACTCTTCCCTGGTGTCTCGGTGACGGGAGCGGTGCTCATGAGCCCTGGTATCGCCTTCCATCTCTTGACGCAACGCACCAGTATCACCGAGATGGGCGATGTGGCCGCGCTCACTGGGGATGGAACCTATCGCCTCTGGGGCTCCGACTCCCAGGGTGTCTGGTCAGTGGACCTCCCGGTGGGGCTTCACAACCCGCTCCAGAATCCCACGCAACGCTACGCTGAGGAGGGCGCCTTGATCACCTCCTGGTGGGACATGGGCTGGTCGGAGCTGGACAAGCTGGCTCTCGGTGTCGATGTCGATGCAGTGGTGCCAGAGGGGTGCGAGGTCGCCATCTACGTGGGCTGGGACTATCGCGACGACTGGGAGTATGTGGGTACGGTGACCACCACTGGGAAGCACCGGTTCCGGATAGGAGGGCTCCAGGGGCACCACTTTCGCGCCTGTCGCATGCTCATCGCCATGCGCCGCGGTACGGATCCCATGGTGGCACCGCTGCTCCGGACCTGCATCTTGACCTATCTGCGGGTACCGCGCCTGCTCTGGGGGTGGGAGGTCTCGCTCCAGCTGACGGATCCCTTCTGCCGGGAGACAGTGGGAGTGCCTGCCCATGAGCTGATCCGGCGCCTCGAGGCAGCTGCCACCTCGCGAGTGGCGGGAACCTTCCGCTACCATGACGAGGGGGAGGTCATCGAGAAGCGGGTGTTCATCACGGAACTCGTGGCCAGCGAGGTGCAGGGGCCGCGGCGCGAGGGGCGCTATGTGGTGTCTCTCATCGAGCTGGAGTCCTGACCATGGTGAAGATCTCAACCAAGCTCCCCCGGCGCGGCAAGATCCCGCGTCTCCCTGGGATACCACGGGAGCCGCGTGGCTTCGGCAGGAGCGACGTCACCCTGATCCCCCGCGGCCTGCGTGGACTGGAGAGCTTCCGTGTCCAGGAGCCAGCGGGAGAGCCGCCACTCTGGTGGCGCCAGCGCTACCCGGGTGGCACCAAGCCTGAGTGGGCAGTCTACTGGGCGCTGGTGCAGCTGGGATACCAGCCGGAGGAGGACTTCTTCGTCCATGTGCAGCTCCCAGGGGTAGGGCGTGGCTTCTACTCACAGGTGGACTTCCTCTTGCCGGACCTGGGTATCGGCATCGAGGTGAGTGGACTGTACTGGCACTATGTGCTGGGATCAGAGCGGCAGGAGCGGGATCTCTTCCGGCTCCTCTACTTTGCGGAGCGGGGGATCCAGATCATCTTCATCGACGAGGACGATGCCATCCGCGATCCACTCTACTATGTGAGAGAAGCGCTGGAAGGGCGGGATCACTCCAAGTTGCGGCGCGCAGTGTGATGGCAGTTCTGGGGAGGGGCGACGATGGCGGTTCTGGTCTTCAGTGGCTATGCCTTCCGCGAGGGGGCACCTCTGGGAGGGGTGCGTGTCCGGGCCTATCCGGTGAACACTGATGGGACGCTGGGCTCCAGTTTCGTGGAGACCTCCAGTGCCTCGGGCACTGGCTACTGGGAGTTGTCCGTCAACACCGAGACGCTGGCCTCTCCCACTGGGCGCTATGACATAGAGCTTCTGGATCCGGCGACCAACACGGTGCGCTGGATCAAGAGTGGGATCCGTTTCCAGGTGCTGGCACTCTTCGGCCCGGGTGGAGCCTCGCCGCTGGCTGATGGCTCAGTCACCACTGCCAAGCTGGCCGATGGTGGGGTGACGACGGTGAAGCTGGCGGGTGGCGCGGTGACCAGCACCAAGCTGGCCAATGGCGCCGTCAACGCTGCGGCCATCGCTGATGGTGCTGTCGGCTCTGCCAAGATTGCCGATGGGGCGGTGACGGATGCCAAAATCGGCAACCGCACCGTGGACCAGGGAACCTCCACGAGTTACGCCAACACGGGGAGCTTGACGCAGATCCTCTCCTGGCTGGTCAAGCGGATCCGCGAGATCCTGGGCACCACCAACTGGTCCGATACGGTTCCCATCACCTTGTCGGCGCTGGCCAACCATGCCAGCCGCCATGCGGCGGGGGGACCTGATGCCTTGACACCTGCGGCCATCGGTGCGGCGGCAGCTGATCATACGCACCCGGTAGCCACCACCACCAGTGCCGGGTTCATGAGCGCTACCGACAAGAGCCGCCTGGATGCCCTGTCCTCCTCGTCTGGTCTCATCAACTACGGTAAGGTTCGCGTCGGCACCACCGATGTGGAAGCCACCACTGGGAATGACCGGTTGACGCTGGCCAGCAACACGACGCAGCTCACCCTGACGCCCAACAACACGACCAAGACGGTGACGCTGGCCCTGAACCAAGGAGCCGGTTCTGGTCTGGACGCCGACCTCTTGGATGGGCAGCATGCCAGTGCCTTTGCCCTGGCGACGCACACCCACCCCAACGCCACCTCGAGTGCGGCGGGATTCATGTCCAGCTCCGACAAGAGCAAGCTCGACGGGATCCAGTCGGGTGCCGAGGTGAACCAGAATGCCTTCTCCAACGTGGCGGTGGGCTCCACGACGATAGCGGCCTCCAGCAAGACGGATACGCTGGCACTGTCAGCGGGGAGCAACATCAGCCTCTCGGCCAATGCCACTACCAAGACGGTGACCATCGCCCTCAGCGCAACGGGGCTCAATGCTGAGATGGTCAATGGGTACCGGGCTGGGAACTCCAGTAACCAGGTAGCGGTGTCCAACGGCACCCTCTGCAACAACCTGAATGCCGACATGGTGGACGGCTACCATGCCACCAGCTTCGCTCCCGCCTCGCACACCCACCCCAACTACCTCGAGACCAGTGGTGGGACGATGAGCGGGGATCTCATCATCGGCTCCAGCAAGAACTTGCACCTCCGGGCTGGTGGCAGCACCTCCAACGCGCCAGGAGCCATCATCTTCGTAGATGGATCCGGCAACGAGATGGGGCGGATCTGGGTGGTCTCAGGTGGAGGGCGCCTCGTGGCCCGCATCGGCTCCAGTGGGAGCGGCGATGATCTGGTGGTCTACCGCAGTGCCAACAACCTGCAAGGTGGCCGGATCTATGTCCAGAGCTCCGCGCCCTCGGATGCCCGCACTGGTGACATCTGGATCGACACCAGCACCGTGCTGTCCTAGGAGGGGAACATGCCGCAGGTCGGTTACACTGGGCCCTGGTCATCCTGGGAGTGGACTGGCGTCAACTACGAGAACCAGATCTGGTCCGAGAAGATCGTGATGCCTGAGGGGGGTATCATCACTGGCGCGGGTGTCTATGTCGGTGGACGTGGTGGACCTGTCACCGGCTACGTCTGCGTCTGGGATTACCAGGGGAACCTGTTGCGCTCCGTTTCAGTGACCTTCCCGACGGGTGGCAACAATACAGGAGGCCAGTCCTGGACCGAGGTCACCTTCGAGCCCATGGTCACCCAGTACGGCTGGGAGTACTATGTCGGCTGGTGGCGCAACCCCAGTGGCCAGGCGGTCTGGAGCTACGGGAGCGGGGGCACCCACTACCACAAGACGTCCACTGGTGGCATCAGTACTGCCACGGGTGGCACTGCCCACTCGGGGCGGATCGGTGCCTACCTGGTCTACAACCGCGGTACGGGTGTGAAGCGCTGGAACGGCACCTCATGGGTCAAGCATCCCGTCAAGCGCTGGGACGGCACCCGTTGGGTCTGGCTCCCGGTCAAGCGCTGGAACGGGTCACAGTGGGTGATGCACTGAGAGCGGGTGAGGAGGAGCCATGGCCGAGGAGACATTTCAACGAGTGATCCCTCGCGGCACCCGCCTGCGCCAGCTCTTGGATGTCGAGATCTCTGGCACCCCCACCGATGGGGCACTCTTGCTCTGGGACGCGACCAAGGGGCGCTGGGTAGCCCGTCAGGTGGCCATCCCCGCGCACACCCATGCCCCGGGGGATATCACACCGCAGGGAGAGGGTTCTGGGCTGGACGCCGACCTCCTCGATGGGAACCATGCCAGCGCCTTTGCGGCAGCGGCCCACAGTCACCCCAATGCCACCTCGAGTGCCGCGGGGTTCATGAGCCCGGATGACAAGAGCAAGCTGGATGGGATCCAGGCCGGGGCCGAGGTCAACCAGCCTGCCTTCTCCGAGGTCCGTGTCGGATCCACCGGGATCCTGGCCACCAGCAAGACCGATACCCTCACCCTGGTGGCGGGGAGCAACCTGGCACTGACACCGGATGTCGGCAACAAGCGGGTGACGCTGGGGGTGTCGCCCCAAGGGGCCGGATCTGGGCTGGATGCCGACACCGTCGATGGTGCTCACGCCAGCGCCTTTGCCGCGGCCTCGCACACCCATCCCAACGCCACGTCAACCAGCGCAGGTTTCATGAGTAGCGCCGACAAGAGCAAGCTGGATGGGATCCAGGCGGGTGCGGAGGTCAACCAGCCTGCCTTCTCCAATGTGAAGGTGGGCACCACCATCATCGCGGCCACCACCAAGACGGATACGGTGGAGCTGGTGGCAGGCTCCAATGTGACGCTGACGCCGGACACCAGCAACAAACGGGTCACCATCGCCGCCACGGGTGGTGGGGGCAGTGTCAATAGCTACGGGGTGGTGCAGGTCGGGAGCACCAACGTGGCGGCCACGGATCCGGGGGACACCCTCAGGCTGGTGGCGGGGAGCAATGTGACGCTGACGCCCAACACGTCGGCCAAGCAGGTGACGATAGCCGTCTCACCACAGGGTGCAGGCTCAGGTCTCCACGCCGACCTTCTCGACAGCTACCATGCGGGTAACGCCAACAACCAGATCCCGGTCTCCAACGGCACGGTCTGCACCAACCTGAATGCGGACCTGGTGGATGGTGTCCATGCTTCGACGCTCCAGAACCAGGATGCCTACTCGGTGGTGCAGGTGGGCAGCACCAACATCGCTGCCAGCGCTCCGACGGATACCATCCGGTTCAGCGCTGGGAGCAACATCAGCCTCTCGGCCAACACCAGCACCAAGACGGTGACGGTGGCGGTGTCGCCACAGGGGTCGGGCTCCAACTTGCATGCGGATCTTTTGGACAACTACCATGCCGGAAACTCCAGTAACCAGGTGCCAGTCTCCAACGGGACACTCTGCACTAACCTCAATGCGGACCTGGTGGATGGGCTGCATGCGTCCAGTTTCCTCCAAACCAGCGGGGGAACCATCAGCGGCAACCTGGCGGTCACCGGGTATGTGACCACTAGCAACCGCCCCTTCCTCTTTCGCGGCAAGACCACGTCGCAGAGCTTCGCTGCCTCCACCGAGACGGTGGTGAGTTTCCCCAACGCGGTGAGCCTGGTGGGGCCGGGGAGCTGGGACAACACCAACCACCTCTACACGGTGGGCCTCGCGGGGCTCTACCTGATCATGGTGGCGGTGCTCTTGAACGGCGTCAGTGGTGGTGGGAGAGTGTCACTGCGGGTGCGGCGGAACACCACCACCTTCTTCGTCTATGACCAGAACATCAACACCAACGACTTCGTCCTGGCTCAGGGGCAGATCCTGCTGTCCTGCTCCGCCAACGACGCCATCAGCGTGGTGATCTGGTGCGGAACCGCTAGGTCCAGCACCACCGAGTCATCAGCTGGGCTCTTCAACCGGTTGCAGATAGTGTTCATCGGATGAGGCGATGCGAGAAAGGGGGTGGGGGGAGTGGAGATCCTGAACCCTGAGCTCCTCGGGGCACTCTCGGATCTGGGCGCCGTGGCCATGCTGCTCCTGATTCTCATCGCCGGTGCCCGTGGCTGGTGGGTCTTCGGGTGGCACTACCGTGAAGTGGCGCGAGAGCGTGATGCCTGGCGTGAGATCGCCCTCTCCACCACCAACTTGGCCGAGAGGGCTATCGAGAGGCTGGAGAGGAGGTCGTCATGAAGGGGATCTTGCGTGACCTCCTCTCCATCGGCCACCCCAAGGAGACACCGGAACGGCAGTGGCAGGAGATCATCCAGGTGCGGCGCAAGGTGCAGGAGCTGGAGCGCCGGATGCACCTCTCGGAACAACACCGCTACATCCTCCGCCCCCTGGGTGGGGCTGCTGCGCAGGGGTTCCACGCGGCCAGGGAGGAGGACGGTTCATGAGAGTCGTGGGAGTGGCACCCAGGATATCCCGAGAGCGCTTCCAGGAGCTCCTGGCTCAGTACGGTTCACCTGCCGCCGCGGAGGCGGGGCCCAGCTACGATGCCATCGTGGCCTGGGGAGTGGATCCCTTGTTCCTCCTGGCCATCTTCTGGTGCGAGTCGCGTTTCGGCACCCAAGGCATCGTGGCCAAGTACGACACCAAGAACCCTGGGAACACCCGGTCCAGCTCCACCGGTGTGGGCATCCCAGTCGAGACAGAGAAGGGGCGCTTCATCCGCTACCCCTCCTGGACTGAGGGGTTTCGCGATGCGGCGCACCGGCTGGTGGATCCACGCTATCCCTATGCCCAGCGGGGGGCGGTAACTGTCGAGTCCATCATCCCCCTCTGGGCCCCTGCGCAGGACGGAAATGATCCAGTGTGGTACACTGGTGCCGTGGTGCGGTTCATGGAGCGACACCAGGAGGTGGAGACGATGTCGCTGCCGCGGATAGAGAGGTTACCCGCACCGGAGTCCAACTTCACCTATGGGCGCGGTGGGCGCCGTGTCCTCTGGGTCATCATCCACACCACGGAGGGGAGCTTCACCAGTGCGGTGAACTGGCTGCGCAATCCGCGGGCCCAGGCCTCGGCCCACTATGTGGTGGGGCGGGATGATCCCTCCCAGCCGGTGCGGATTGTGCAGCTGGTTTCGGAGGAGGACACTGCCTGGACGGCGGGGAACTTTGCGGTGAACCAGGCCTCGGTCAACGTGGAGCTGGTGGGTTCAGCCCGCCGCAACCCTCCTGTCGAGGAGGAGACGCTGCGGGTGGGAGCAGCCCTGGTGGCCCGCATCTGCCAGCGGCACCGGGTGCCGGTGCGGCGGGTGGACCGCCCTGCCATCCTGGCGGGTATCCCAGGTATCGCGGGGCATGTGGATGTGCCGGATCCCAACCAGCCCCAGTTCGGTGGCGGCGCTGGCCGCCACACTGATCCCGGCCCCTACTTCCCCTGGGAGCGCTTCCTGGCTCTGGTGGGCGCGGGAGGCTCCCCGGCGGAGGACAAGATGGCGGTGGTGCGCGTCGGCCCCTTTGGAGTGCACCTCGGTGGCGGGTTCCGGCGCTTCTGGGAGGAGCGAGGGGGACTACCCATCTTCGGGTGGCCCATCACGGAGGAGTTCCGCGAGAATGGGGTGACGGTGCAGTACTTCGAGAGGGCCAGGATGGAGCACCGCCCCGACCTCGGCAAGGCTGAGGACTACCATGTGGTGCTGGGGCGAGTGGGGGCAGAGCTCCTGGAACTCCGCGAAGAGCTGCAGCGGCTGCGGGAGTCCAAGGAGCAAGCCTTGGAAGAGGAACGGGAGCAGCTGGTAGGGGAACTGGCAGGTTTCCTGGCGCTGGTCGAGAGAGCTTCGGCGGATCTGGCCATGGTGGTGGATATCGGCAACCGGCTCCTCGAGAGCCTGGAGAGGCGCAAGGAGGTGAGCTGACATGGATCTCGACGTCAGCGGGATCCTCTTGGGAGGTTTCCAGGCGGTGATCCTGGTGGTGTTCCTGGTCCAGACCATCATCGAGGTGGTACCGGCCCTCAAGGGGCGCTTCACCCCCCTCGTGGCACTGGTAGTCGGCATGGCGGTGGCCATGGTGACGCAGCTGGCACCGGATGCCATCCAGGAGACGCTGGGCACCGGGCTGGCTCTGGCGGCAGCTGCCAGCCTCACGGTGCGCTACGTGAAGCGTGGTGACCACCAGGATAATCAGCCACCGACGGGGCCGACGGCGAGTTTCGGTGTCATCGAGTTCCCACCACTGGATGAGGGATCCCGCCGCTGAGACAGGACCATGAAGCAGGGGCCAGGCTCCGTGCCTGGCCCCTTTTCGTTTTGGGAGCGGCTCAGCGGCAACGGTCTCGCAAGTGCGGTGGCAGATCTGGGTCGGCACACAGGTCCTGGCGCCTTTCGAGTTCGCGGAGGCGGCGCTCCAGCTCCAGTTCCCGCTCCAGCTCCCGGCTGCTCCCGGGGTAGGGGGTGAGGAGCAGTGGTGGTGGTGCTGGTGCCGGTGCTGACCACCGGGTGGGTGAGGCAGGTGGTGTCGGCACCGGCGCAGCGGGCTGTGAGCGCACCACCAGGGTGAGGAGGAGCAGGGTGAGGACGATGGCTGGGAGCAGGATCCAGCGCCAGGGGATCCCGAAGGGGCTGGGCAATCCGGGATCGAGGGAGAAGCCGACGGGCTGGAGGCTCTCTGTCTCCCCCTCCTCCTCCTCCTCGCGGAGCTCCGCCTCGATGAGGGTGACGAGCTCAGCCAGGGCCTCCTCCGGCGTCCTCCCGGCTGTGCAGAGGAGGTCCTCGTAGCCTGGTACCTCGGCCACCCAGCCATACTCCTCGTCGTAGGAGAAGCGGACCTCGCGGAGGAAGGGGGCCAGCGTGTCGGGGGTGAGGGTTGCGACGGGCATGGGATGTCCTCCTTTCCTAGCGCTTGCGCAGGATCAACTCGATTTCTTCTGGCAAGAGGTAGCAGGCACTGGCGAAGAGGAGTTTCCGCTCCTCAGCGCTGAGACCCAGGGCACTCGAGATGGCCAAGAGGATGTCGTAGCTGGGGCGCCGCTGACCAGATTCCAGGCGGCTGATGTAGGAGTGGTCTACGCCGACAGCCTTGGCCAGGCGCGCCTGGCTCATGTCATGCTTCTCGCGGAGCTCCCGCAGGACGCGGGGGAAGGTGCTCACTGGTGCAGCCATGGTTCTCCCTCCTTTCACGAACCTCGCGAACCGAGAGCCGGGAACATCAGGATACGGGTGGGGATTTTCCCCTCCACCAGGTGCCAGAGCCCATCCGGGGCGATGAGGATCCAGCCACCCTCGCGCAGGAGCTGCCGGATCTGCACTCCCACGTCGAGGTGATTGTCCTCGCGATGCTGCTGCAGGGCGAGGAGGATCCCCGCAGCGAGGCCAGTGGCGCGCTCCCCTACGGGGGAGGGCTGGCCAGACCTGGCGGAGAGCCAGACGGCAGCCAGGGTGGCTACCGGGATCCGGGTGACCGGTGGTTCCTGGTACTGGACCGTCGAGGCCACCCACCCCTTGCCGTAGCAGAGGTGGCAGGTGTAGCCCCGGGCATCGGAACCCTTGCCACCGCAACGGGTGCAGGTGGCGTGGATGCCGGGCAAGACGCCCCAGCCTGCGCAGACGGGGCAGGGGTGGCCCTGGTGGAGCCCTGTGCCGTGACAGCGACCACAGAGGTACATGTCAGCCCTCCAGACTCGCCAGGAACTGCTGCCAACGCGCTGCCAGGTGCTGGATGGCCTCGCCGAGGCCTGCCAGGTTGGACCTGGTCCAGTTGCCCCTGACCAGGTTGAGCCCGGTGGTGAGATCTGGTGCATCCCAGAGGAGCGCGGCCATGTAGCCAGGAGACCGGTCATGCCAGACAGTGACGAGGTGGGCTGTCTCTCCCTCGATGATGACGAGGAGCGGCGAGGCAGCCATGACGCCGAGGTAGGCATCGTCCACCGTGGGTGGGCAGCCGGGTGGGTGGGAGTGGACCAGCACCGCCTGGTAGAGCTTGCCCAGCTCGCGGAAGGGGATGGTCACCGACTCCTCGTCACCCACCCAGGCCCCCCGCACCGCGCCACTGGGGTCGATGGCCCAGAAGTGCTCCGGTGGATAGGGTGGCTGAGCTCCGAGGCACTGGAGGACGGTGGTGCGCACCGCCTCCCAGTCCACCTGGTCCGGGAGCCCATGCTCATGGAACTTGGCGAGTTTACCCATCGTGACCTCCTTCCTGATCCGGTTCTGGTTTGTCTTGCGGCCCACCAGTGGCGGCTGGCACCGGTGCCCTGGGGGCCAGCGCCTGGCGCGCCTGGTGGGCTCCCTCGACGAGGAGGGCTAGGCGCTGCAATGGAGACAGCGGCAGCAGCAGGGCATAGACCTTGGCGCGGGTGGCGTAACTCGCACCCAGAGCCTCCAGGTGCTCATCGACGAGGCGGGGCAGGACCTCGATGATGGCTGGCCTCCGTCGCCGGGCAGCCACTGCAGCCCAGCAGAGCGAGGCCAGGGACCGCACCCCTGGAGAGAGCTGGGCCTCGCGGAGCTCATGCAGGGCAGCGCGGATGAGGAGACGGAGCATGGTGGCAGGGTGGGTGCCCGGGAGCAAGATCCGCTGCAGCTCCTCGGCGACGGTGGCGTCCAACCAGACAGGAATTCGCTTACCGAAGCGGACCAGCTCAGGCATCGAGGCGCTCCTCCATGACCTGGAGGTCACCAGCCTTCAAGGCGAAGTAGGCGTGCTGGTAGAGGAGCTGGGCCGCCACGTGGCGGAGCAGGAGATCCAGTGCCAGTTGCGACTCGGGCTCGGAGAGTGGGGCTCCATCGGTCCAGCGCACCTCTTCCCAGGCAAAGGAGACACCCGCCTCGCGCCGGGCCACCATGGAGAGCACCCCACGGATGCCGTTGCCGTGGTGGCTGGCGGGCCGGGCCTCCACCAGGAAGCGGTAGCGCGCCGTGGTGCCCTCACCCTGGTGGTAGGTGGTGATGGCGACGGGTTCGGCGCGGAAGGCGACATCCAGGCTCTCGAGAAAGGCCACTGTCTTCATGGTGCTCACCCTCCTCAGGCATCGAGGTCCTCGACGTCGAAGCTGTACTCGGCAAAGGGGTGGGCCTGGATCATGGCCCGGAGCTCCCGGTAGGTGAGGTAGGTCTCCTCAGGGAACTCGATGGAGCCATCGAGGATGCCCAAGAGCTCTGCCCACACCGCGAGGCGGCTGAAGAGGCGGTCCAGGATCTCAGCACTCATGATCCCGAAGATGGAGACGGCGTGGTGGATGAGGATGTCCTCGGACTCTCGCCCCTGGAGCACTGGAAACAGGGTGCGGTTGAGCTCCAGATCCCAGCGAATCCCCTCGCGCAGGGCAGCCAGAGCCTGCTGGATGGTGCCCTCACCAGGCAGGTAGGCGGCGAGGGCACTGGACTCGGCTGACACCTGCTCAAACCAGGCCTCGACTCGGCTCCAGAACTCCTCTGGCGTCATCTCCCCCACCAGGAGCTTCGGCACCAGGTGGTGGAGCTCGCGGATGCTTTGAGCCAGTTCCTTGGCAGTCATGACGGTCCTCCTTTCGTGATCAGTTTGGCCTCAGCGCCGGGGTGGCGGGCCCCGGTAGGGTGGGTGCCCTACCGGGGCCAGTGCAGGGGTGAGACGCTTAGCGGCTTTCACCTCCCTTCGGGAGCGTCTCGAGGATCCACTCCTCGAGGCAGGCCCAGTCCGCCTCGTCATAGGGGTCCCAGGGAGCGTAGTAGGCGTGGCTCTGGGCGTAGCGGATCACCTCTTCCTGGGCTGCCAGGACTCGTGGGCCCCAGTCCTGGCTCTCGTCGAGGACCTGGGCACCATACTCGGCGATGAGTTGAGCTGCGACGAAGTCGAGGTCATCGGTGTCGAGGTGGCGCTTCACGATGCGGCGGGCTACCTCGAAGACGTCCCAGGGCTGCATGACATGCCTCCTTTCGGTTCAGTGAATCGCCGGGCTCAGGTGCAACTCGTCGATGAGCTGCTTGGCGAGATCTGCTTCGTCGCGGCTGCCCTCGCGGAGCGCCAGGACCTCCCACAGGCACTCCAGGCGCCGGTAGGCCAGGATCCGGATGGCCTCGGAGCAGCGGCGGAGGGCCTGGAGGGCAATCCGGGTGTCGGGGGTGTCGGCAGCCGAGGAGACCTTCTCGAGGATCTTGGCTGCCTGGACCTCGGCCTCCAGTGCCAGGCGCAGGTAGTTGAGGAGGTACGCCGTCTGGGAGCCGTACTCCTGAGCCAGGGGGAGCTCGAGGTCCTTCATCAGGATCTCGAGGTCAGCCAGGTGCAGGGCCAGGGAGTCGAGGCCCTTCACCACCACCTTGTCGTTGCGGGAGAGGCGATCAATCGTGTAGCGTGGATCCTTCATGACCAGACCTCCTTCTCGAGATGAGCTGCCATGGACCGCAACCAGTTCCGGTAGCTGGGGTGGGTGGTGCAGCGCGCTGCCTCGTGGAGGCAGGCAGCGGCGGCTGCCACCCACCGTGGCTGGGATCCCTCCGCCAGGTGCTGGATGGCGGCGCGGATCCAGTGGCGGGCTGACTCCTCATGGACACCCTTCAGGGCATCCTCGAGGAACTCGATGAGGGCAACGGGATCGATGCTCATGTGACCTCCTTTCAGTGACTCGCCGCGCCTGCGCTGGTGGACAGCCAGTGGTATCCGCGTGACCCCCTTTCCAGTCTCCCTGGCACCGCACTGGTGCCAGTCGGCGCGGCAGGTGCCCACTGGGGCACCCACCGCCGCTGGGGAAGGGGAGGGGAATGGGTAAGCGTCAGGGCTGGTAGTCGAGGTAGTCCCAGAAGAGTTCCTCCACCACCAGGTCCGGATCTTGGAGGAGCCGGTACATGGCATAGCCGCGGCCCAGGCGCTCCGGTGCGCGCTGGCGCAGTGTCTGGAAGATCAGGCCGCCGCGGCGGTGCTTGTTGATCAGCAGGTTCTCCATCGAGGTGAGGATGGAGTCGCCGAGTCGGTTCACGGGGAGCGCCTCGAGTTCAGCCAGGAGCCGCTGGGCCTCAGCGCCCTCGCGGGACTCTGTCATGTCAGCCAGGTACTCGAGGCAGCCCTGGACTGCGATGGAGCGGATAGCCTCAGGGGAGAGTGGCTGGCGGCGTGGACGCGGTGGCCGGGGATCCAGGATCTTGGCCAGTTCCTTCTCGAGGCTGTAGAGCCGCTTCATGGGTGCCCTCCTTTCATCGTGTTGCCAAGAGACTCCGCACTATCTGCATCGCCTCTTCGGCTACCGGGATCAGCTCCTCGAGAGTCGGTGACTGGGGAGGCTCCGGCATGGTGGCAGCCTTCTCTGCCAGCCGCTTGATGGTGTCGGCATCGCCGAGGAAGACCTGCACCATCGCGGCGGGATCTTGGCAAGCGAGGTAGGCAACCTGCTGAGCCAGCTCCTGGCTCCCCACGATGGGGAGAGCTTGCGCAACCAGCTCTGCCTGGATGATCTTGGCCACTCGCTTGCGGGAGTCGGCGTTGCGTCGTGTCGTGGGCTTGCCCCAGAGTGCCTGGGTGATCATGGTGCCGAGTGAGCGCTCCAGCGCTGCTTGCTGGCGCAATCGTCGAGTCATGGTTGCCCTCCTTTCCAGTCTCCCTGATGTGGCCCTGTTGCCACACCATTCGACGCTGGGGGAGCCGATTGGCTGCCCCCAGCCGCTGGGGAAGGAGTCTTGGGCTAGCGGGCTCCGCGGGGAGCGCGCCGACGGCGGATCTCGGCGACCAGGAAGATGGGGTAGTAGATGGTGTCCTGCTCCGGGTCATAGAAGACGATGGCTCCCTGGATCCAGTCGATGACGCGCCCCTGAGCTTGGGTGGTGATGGTGTGGGAACGGGAGTTGAGCCACCCGATCTGAACCCACTTCCCGTCGAGCATCTGCTGAGCATCATGCTCAGCGAACCAGCGGGGCATCTTGCCTGTCTGCTGAGCCAGGGGTGCATAGAGGTCGCTCTGGAGCTGCTCCAGCCAGGCTGCAATCATGTCGCGGAGAGCGGTGACGTCGCTGGCGGCACCGAACTCAGCCACCGCCTTGCGCTGGGGCTGGGGCTTGCCCACCACTTGCCGGATCACTGCGCTGACCTGGTGTCCTGCCATCTTGGCCCCCTTCTCTTCTGCGCCGTCGAAGATTTCGATTTCGAGACCATGGATCTGCACCATCGGTTCCCTCCTTTCCAGTTTCCCTGGCACCTCTCTGGCAAGAGGTCCCATTCGACGCTGCGGGTGCTGGGTGACACCCGCAGCTGCTGGGGAAGGGAGGGAAGGGAGTGGGCATCAGAGGTAGCCGAGGTCGCGGAGGCGGTAGACCAGGATCTCCGCGTCGGCCTCGTGGTTGAGGAGGTCGCGGTGGCTGCCATTCTGGCTCCGGAACCAGCTGCCGATGGTGATCCAGGACTGGTCAGGGAGGTGCTCCATCGCGACCTTGGCCAGGTGGAGTGCGTCGGTCTCATCCAGGCGCTCACCGGTGAGCTGGAACCAGCACTGGCTGATGGCATCGGCCAGAGCGAGGGCTGCCACCTCCTGGTAGAACATCTGGATGGCGCGGTTGCGGCGGAGCTCGCGGATCATTTCCGCCTGCTGCATGAGGTTGACCATGGTGTCCCTCCTTACGGACTCGAGAACCGTACCTACCTCTGGGAGCCCGGGGAGTCGCACCCCGGTTCAACTCCTGCTCCCACGAAGCTGGCTGGTGGCTCCCTCGACGCCACGCTGGCCAGCTTCGGTTCTCGAGGCTCCGAGTGCTGTCACAGCACCCAGAGGTGACCGTCTCGCTTGTCAAGGTGCCCGGCACCGGGTGACGTGGCTTGCTGGTGGATGCCGGTGCGGCTCCTGTTCCTGGCCCCTCGTCTCGAGGGGGGGGGGGCCGGGTGGTGCCGCTCTTGTCTTCTGGTACCGTTATAGCACCTGTGGGAGCGGTTGTCAAGGGGTTTCGAGGGGGAATTTTTCGGATTCGTTTCTTGCCTCCAACATTGGCGTCGCGACGCGGATCTCAGAGGGACCCAAAGCAAAGCTCTGCGGGGCCGGTACGAGAATGGTGTGTGACCTTGAGGCACAGGTAGGGGAGGTGGGAGGTGGTGACGGTGGACACAGCCGGGGTAGGTGGCGAGGGCAGGTGGCCAGGGCAGGATGGAGTGGGATTGAGGGGACGCAGGGGCAGGAGACGAGGTTGCTGCGGGCTACTGCGGGTTGCGGGGCAGTGGGTGAGGATTGGCGGTGGGGCAACAGGGCAGTGGGCAAGGGATTGCGCCCATACCCCCTACCAGTACCCCCAAACTCCCTACCCCTGCCCCCTTGTCACAACTTTGCGCGCCCTGGCGCTGCGTTTGTGCTGATACCCCGGTACCGTATGCCCCTACCTGCAGCGGGTACTGGGGTAGGGTATCCCAGCACAACGGGTACTGGGTAGGGGTACCTGGTGCAGGTGACTGCTCCCAAACCTTTGGTAGCTGATCCAACTGCTGCGACTGGCTGGTGTGGGTGGTAGTGAGCGCTGGTGGTGCTGGAGCGGAGGCAGATCAGGGGCCAAGGGGTTGCCAGTGCTCTAGCTGCCTGCCTGCCGCTCCACCGGTGGACAGGGTGCGCAGGTGCAGCTGGCATCAGGCCGCGTGTTGAGTCGGCGCCACCAGTGCTGTCGTGGTGGCAGTCTGCTCCTGGCGCAGTGGCGGTGCCCTCCTCGAGGGCCCGGCAGGTTGGTTCTCATGAACTCCCGGTACTGTGCTAGGTCCATTGAGTCACGCTGGCACCCGACTCCTCGAGGGTTGCTGCTGCCGCCAGTGCCTGCGTCGAGGTCGCTGCCTCCCTCGCACCAGGCTGGTCCACCATGGTGCACTCCCGCCACGCTGCCCACCTTGCCCCACCTCGGCTCTCAGGAGCTACCGGTAATTGGGTAGATCCTTCCGCCCATGTCACCTCCCCCTGCCGCTCCTAGCAGTGTGGAGCTTGGCGGAACCTGCCTCCAGCGTATAAGAGCACTTATGCGCAAAAGAGCACCAGCAGCGAGCTGCCACTCCCTGCAGCCTGCTGCAGGGATCCCAACCGTGCCCAGAACATGCCCTGAGGCTCACCACGTTGGCCGCTGAGGCCCTTTCGGGACCACCCCCAGTACCTCTATCAGCCCCTCTACCACAGGCCCCTCTACGAGCCTCCTCGTCGGTCTGAGCCGGTTCCTGCAAGCCATGAGGGATCCGCTGTTGCAGCTACAACAGACGCCTGCCACCCCACCAACCAACTCTGCCAGCCAACCTGGCTGGCCAACCGAGTAGCTCCACTATGCAGGCCCACCCAGGCACAGCCCATCCATCCTCTACCACCAAACGGGCCATCCAATGGCTGCCACCCAATGGCCCGCTGCCACCACCCTCCCACACGCCGCTCCCCAGTCCAACACCTCGCCTGCCGCCGTTGCTCCACCTTCCCCTCCAACCACCACACCCCTCCCCCTCCACCCATCTCCCCCTCACCACCAGCCTCGCCATGCGAGGGCAGCACCACCATTAACAACCAGCCCCGCGGTGCAGGGCCACACTCAACCAGCCGCCGCTTGCCATAGGGGATGGACGAGGCCGCCGCCGTCTGAGGCACCACTTCCAGCGCCGCAGGCGAGGCCAGCGCCGTCTGCGCACCCCTACCCCCACCCCCGCTCCTTTCCTGGGCCAGCTCCAGAACCGGGGCCAATCCCCACTACCCACATACCCCACCACCCCTACCCTTGCCAACATGGCACTGGGGCATGGAGGTAGCATCAGCCCCCGCGGAGCTCCCGCAACGTCTCCTGGAGCTGGCTCAGGGTTCCTGCTGACAGCGCCCAGACCAGCACCGGCTCTCCCGAGGGGATCCTTGCTACCCTGAGCAGCACACCGCCATCGCGGCTCCTAAGGAGCGTCGGGTTCCCTGACTCATCGGACTCCCAGCACCAGGGCAGCCCCTGCTTCTCGGCTGGACTCGCCTTCCGCCACCACTCGAGGAGCCCACTCACCACCAGGTTCTGCTGTCGCCGCCACTCCATCACCAGGCTCTTAGCCTCCTCTGGCAGCAGGTTCTCGGCCTCTCGGTACCTGGTCTTGCGTGACCGCTTCATGGTTCCACCTCCCTGCAGAGATCCGGATAGATGAATGGCCGCTCCTGGCACCGGCACTCTGGCAGCCTCCCCTCCTCGAGGTAGCGCACTAACGGCTCCGCTATCGCCACCAGGAGCTCCCCCACCTCCTCATGGGGCAGGAGCTCCACCACCACCAGCTGGCGCTCCACTCTCCCGTTCCGCAGTCCTGGTTGAGCATACCACAACTCAGCCCGCTCCACTGGGTAACCGCTCTCGCGGAGGAGCCAGGCGTAGATGTTCACCTGGAACTCATGCTCCAGCGCCCTCGGCACCTTCGAGGAGGATCCCCACAGGCGCCGCGACGTCGTCTTGACATCCACCAGCCTCGCCTCCGCCGGGATGTAGAGGTCCGCCGTGCCTTGCACTGGGAACTCGACGTCGCGCTTTCCGAGACGCACCGTGAGCCTAGCTGCCAGCGGCAACTCGTGGAAACAACCCTCGAGTGCACCCACCTCGGCCATCCAGTGGTGGATGGCTGTGCCATTCATGGCTGCCCACACCCACTCTGGCCTCACGTAGTAGGGTTTCTCGAGTTGCAACACCCGCAGCCGTGGGCACACCAGGGCCTGCGAGGGCGAGACCCACAAGCCTCGCTGTCGTGTGGCCTGCTCCTCCATCGCCACCAGGATGGGCAAGATCCAGCCCGCGAACTCCCCTTCACGCATTGCTTGCTCCCGGGCCTCGGCGAAGGAGATGGTCACATCCTCACCCAGCCACCATCCCACCGCGGGCATCCGCTCCCCCTTCCAGCGCGCTCCTCCTCACACCTGCTGACACCCTCTGCCGAGGAGCCTTCACGGCACCCTCGCGCATCCAGCGCCGCACCAACACTGGCCACTCGCTGCGAGGCACTCCTGCCAAGACCTCGGAGACATCTTTGCCTCCATCCCAGCGCCAGCGGCAGACACCCACACCGCGCCCCAAGAGCTGTTCCACTACCCCCTCTCCCGCCGCATCCTGATCCGTCGCCACATGCAGGGTGGCACCACTCCGCCGATACTGTTCCAGGATCCCCTCTCGCTCCAAGAGGCCCACCAGGCTCCCCGCACCAGCTGTCGCGGTGACCGCGTCGCACCCTACCAGGCAGAGCAACATGGCATCGAATTCCCCCTCGGTCACCACCAGCGGCCAGCCACCAGGGTTGGGCCGGTAGAGGAGCACAGGTTGCCCTTTCGGGTTGCGATACCTGGGCCCCTGGTCCTCGTCGAGGTAATAGGGGTCTCGGCGGAAGCGGACTCCCAGTACCTGGTTTCCCTGCAACACCGGGATCACGAACCAAGCTCCTGTGTGCCCCAGGCGAAAGCGCCGCGCCGCGGCAGCATCGATGCCCCGTGCCTCGAGCCAGGCCAGCCGGTGGCGGCGCGGCCCCTCGAGAAGGTTCCAGGCCCAGGGATCCACCAGAGTCAGCAGCCGCTCCGGTGGATGCTGACAGCCACAGCGGTGCTGCGTCTGCACCTGCCGCTCTGCCAACCTCCTCAGTTCCTCCGGTAGCTGTTCCAGCTCTATCCAGCCACAGCCACCGTAGCAGAAGGCGTGATCCGGGTACAGTGCTAACGAGGGCGTCGAGTCGTCATGGAAGGGGCAGTGCACCAGCACCACCATCAGACACCCTCCACCAGCTCTTCCCCCTCGCCACCTCCCCAGGTCCGGAGATCCAGTGCCGTAGCCCGAATCGCCTCCTCCAACGCTGCCTCGAGAGCCTCCACCAGATCCAACGCCTCACCGAGATGAGCCAGCCGATCCCACAACTGCTCTTGAGACCGGTTGGCCTCCAGGATCTCCCACCGGATCTGCTCCACCACGTCAAGCGGATCCACCATCAGCCTCCGTTGCGGTACCCGAACCTGCCGCATCGTGTCCACTCCTTCCTGTGCTACCTCGCTGCACCGACCTTCCCAAAAGATACCGCACCAGATCAGGGTTCTCCCGCAGCACTTGCAACAGCACATGCGAGAGGCCCGCCACCAGCGCCTCCTCCTGGTGCGAGTCGCCACCACTCACCGTGACGCAGGCATGGAGCACCTCATGGAGCAAGACGAAGGGGCGCACCTCGGGATCCGCTGCCAGCGACAGCTTGAGCTGCAGTCTCCCGTAATCGTGTTGCCCCAGGATCTCCACACCTTCGTCACTGACCATCTCCTCCTCCAGCACCACGCGATACCGGAGTCCTGCGATGAGCACACTCTGCGGTATCCGGCTCATTCTGCTGCCTCCGCCCAGGTCTGACCTACTCTGACATCGACGTCCACGGGAAACCCCTCGAGAACCGCTTCAGCACACTCTCGCATCATCTCCTCGATGACCACTGCCAGCTCCTCGGCCTCCGCCGCCGGTACCTCGAGGACCAGCTCATCATGCACCTGGAGCACCATCCCGAGACCAGTGAGCTCGCTCATGGCCAGCTTCATGATATCGGCAGCGGTGCCCTGGATGGGCAAATTTCCACCCCGCCTCGCGATGGCTGCCGCCTCCGCTGCATCGCGGGGCTTGGGGAAACTGCGAATCCTGCCCAATGCCGTGGAGACGGCACCATGTTTTGCCGCCTCCTCACCCCGCTCCCGGATCCACTGAGCCGCTTGCCGGTAGGTCCTCCGCCAGCTCTCCAGCGCCTGCTGAGCCTCCTCGAGGGTGATGCTGATCCCCTGCGCTGCCAGCTCTGCCACCAGCCGCCGCGCCCCCATCCCATACAAGGTGCCGAAGTTGACCTGCTTGCCGATCTTGCGCTGCCGCTCCGTCACCTGGTCCTCTGGCACCCGAAAGATCCGCGAGGCGGTGAGACGGTGCAGGTCCTGCCCCTCCACGAAGGCCCGCACCATCGCTGGATCCCCTGAGAGTGCCGCCATGATCCGGAGCTCGATTTGGGAGTAGTCCGCCGTGATCAGGACATGACCATCCCGCGCTACGAAGGCCCGCCGGAAGCCAGCTGACTTCGGCTGCGCCATGAGGTTGGGGTTCCGGCATGAGGCCCTCCCGGTGGCAGCGCCAATCTGCTGCCAGTCAGGATAGAGCACCCCGCCACGGGTGTACTCCCGGATCTGCTCCACGAAGTCGAGAAGCTTCTCCAACTCCTTGTAGCGCAAGAGGGGGCGCAACACCTCCCGGTCCAGATCCTCATACCGGCCCAGGAGGCTGCGCAGCACCTTGGACTCCGTGGTCTCGATGCGGGGTAGCCCTGCCTCCGCAAGTTCCCCATTCAAGGCCTCGAGGAGTTGCTGCGACGAGAGCAGGTTGATGGGTGCCCAGACATCGATGCGCGGAACCTTGGGCCGGGGATGCTCCCGCCGGAAACGCTGCCGCACCCGCTCCAAGTAGCGGCGGAGCCCCTTGTCCGGATCCAACCAGCGCTGGATCTCCTCGCGAGTCACCACTGTCTTCTCGGTGACCTGGTAGCCGATCCAGGCAGCCTCGAGACTCGCCACCCAGCCAGGATCATCCCGCCGCTGGCGCCACTCCTCCTCGCAGCGGGCCACCTCCGCCTCGAGTGCCTGGTTCCACTGTGCTAGCTCCTCCTCAGACTGAGCCACCTTCCCCTCGCGGAGGGAGATGACGCGTCGGGTGAGCCGACGCTCCAGCTGCACCCTGATCAGGTCACACTCGCTCCGCCAGCGTCGTGCTTCTTCCTCGAGGACTGCCAGGTCCACTGCCACCCCGCGGCGCTGCATCTCCCAGAAAGCTGGCGCCACACGATGTTCCAGTGCCACGATGCGCCAGAGATGGCTCTGGTCTCGTAACCGCCGGTGTTGCCCCACCTGGATCCCATGGAGCACCAACGCATCATACGCCGCGTAGCGCACCTGCTCCTCGCTGAGGTCGCCCCCACCCTCGAAACTGGTCTGCCACGACTTGTCGAGAGCCAGGCCCAAGTACTCCTGGGCCAGTTCCTGCAGCGTGGCCTCGGCAGCCCCACCCTCGAGAATCGCTTCCACCAGCTTGGTATCCCAGAGCTGCCCCACCGGCGGCGCAGCCACACCGTAGGCCACCTGGAGGAACACGATATCGAAGATCCCGTTGTGGACCAGGATGGGGTGCTGGGCAAAGAGCCGCTCCAACCAGTGCGCAATCACCTCCCGCGCCAACCCGCGGCAGTCTACCACCCAGGCCTGGTCCGGTGCCGCTACGCTGATCACCACCACCTGATCCTCACCAGGGCGGAGGCCAGTGGTCTCGATATCCAGTGCCACCGGCCCAGGTGGCAGGTCTGGTACCTCCCGTACCAGCTGATAGCTCCACATGCCGCACCTCAGTCCACGGCATCCAACACGCTGACTATCGCCTCTACCCGCTCCGCCACTGAGCTCCCCGCCGGGAGTACCAAATCGAAGGGAACCACCTCGGGTGAGAGAGCTGTCTCACTCTCATGTTCCGCCTCGGCACCCTGGAGAGGACGGAAGCTCCCCTCGATGTAAACCACCAGGAACCCATGCTGCCGGAGCCACTGGTACTCGTTGAGGAAACGCAGGTCATCGATGACGAGTCCAGCGCGTGGGAAATCCCCACTGCGCTCTGCCAGGAGCTCGATGAAGTGGTCTGGATTCCAGGCGCGCAGGAGCATGCCGATGCCCTGCGCCAGCTGCCGTGGATAGGGAGCTTTGACACCCAGCTCCATGAGAGCCCAGCGAATCGGCGCCGCAAAGTTGTCACGCGGGATCCGATAGCGCTCCGCCAGCGCCTCGGCCAGCGTCGTCTTCCCGGCTCCCGACTTCCCCGCTAAGGCGATGAGTGGCTTCATGTCGCACCTCCGCTATCAGCACCTCGATGGGTACCAGATCCTGCCAGGGGATCTCCCACTTCTCACCCTTCATGCGCACTGGAGGGCGGGCCAGGATCCGCTCATGGAACTGCCGCCGCGTCGCAAACCCTACCACAGTGAATCCCTGATCTGGCAACCACCCCTGTTCTGCCGCAGGCCACACCAGGACATAGATGTCGGCCACCAGCTCCTCCCAGAAACGGATGGTGGCAGTGGCGATATCGGACTTGCGATTCCGCCGGAACTTGACCTCGACGGTTCTGCCATACACCGTCTCCCGTGGCAGCACCAGGTCAATCCCGCCATCACCAGCTGGCAACACCTCGACCTCGTGTGCACAACCCAACAAACGCGCCACACAACGCTCTGCACAGAGCGACAGGAAACGCGACTCCAGGGTGTTGACACCCCAGTCCGGCGAGGGCAGGTGCAGCTTCGACTCCTCGATGGCCCCAGCGATCCGCCACAACTCTTCGAGTTCACCAGGTTCCAGCCTCACGTACCGCATACCAGTTCCCACCAGAATTCCAGCGGCATCAGCACATACACCTGCCCCCGCCGGTAACTCCGCCCACCAGTGAGCGCGAGTGCCCAGCGTTTCCCCGGTGGCCAAAGTTTGGCGTACCCTTGCACCTGCTCCAACCAGCTCCGCAACTCGTCACGGCGGTCCAGTACCAGCCCCTCCCGGTACTTGCACTCGAGGCGCCACCCCTGCGGCGTCTCGATGTCGCCATCCAGCCCTGGCCAGCGGTAGGCCCCCAGACGCTTGGCTAGGCGCTTCTCGAAGTCCGCACCACGTCTCCTCCCCTTGGGTGGAGCCCGGAGCGAGGTGGGTGGTTGATCCCCTTCGGCCTCGCCGTCTCGAGGAGTCTGCCGATGGCGCCGCTCCCGACACGAGAAGACCAAGCCCTCGCTGCTCAGGAGCTGGGCTTGCACCAGCGTCGCGGAGGTGGCGGGATCCTGGACAGAGCCAGAACTATCAGGAACACCGTTGTTGCACAGCTGGGGCCAGTTCTGGAAGACCTCGGCCAGCTCATCGAGAGCCTGGAGCACACTCGTGCCCGACGCTGCTCTCCGGTAACCTCGGTTACCAGCATCTGGAGCCGTTGTGCCATCGTCATCCGCCACCAACTGGCTCCCCGCTGGATCAGGTGATGAGGTGACCGGATCAGGTGCAGCTGGTGGCGGCACTGGCCCCTGATCACCTCGCAGCATCCGCGCTAACTCCACGAGGCTGGGCAAGGGCTCACCGGCCACCGAGTGGACCGCTAGACCTCCATCAGCCCGCACCCTCCCGGCACCGGCATCCATGAAGCTGACAGTGCGCGGGTAGAACCAGAGCTCCACCTCACCTACCCTGCCGCTCCGCGCCTTGGCCACCAGGATCTTGGCGCTCTGCGGTGCGCCAGAACTCTCCGCTGAGAGCTTGGGAGGACGCCAGAGGAGCCAGACGTTGTCGGCATCCTCTTCCAGCCTCCCGGAGCCACGAAGATCCGAGAGGTCTGGCATCCGGTCCATCTGGTGGCGGTCTCTTTCGATTTGGCGGTTGAGCTGAGACACCACCAAGAAGGGCACCGCGATTTCGTTGGCCAGGTCCTTGATGGTCTGGGAGATCAGCGAATAGCGTCGGTAATCGTCATCGACGACGCCATAGCTCAGCCGCTGGAGGTAGTCGATAACTACCAGCACCAGCGGGTGCTCAGCATGGTGGCTCCGGATCTGCGACTCGACGTCGGTGATGTCCATAGCATGGCCACCCTCGATGACCAGGTAGGGATCCAGCGGCTCCAGCGCCATGAGTGCCTCGCGCCAGCGCTGTCGCTCCTTCGGCGGCGCTACTCCATCCTGGATCAGCTCCAGGTCCACCCGGCTCTCGGCAGAGGCCAGGCGCATGACCAGCTGCTCTGGGTGCATCTCCGGCGAGAGGTACAGCACCCGCCCCGGCTGGCGATTCTTCCTGAGGCTGCGCAGCACTTCCCACTTGAGGACGTTGATGGCGATGGTCAGCGCCAACGCCGATTTGCCATGGCTGGTGCGGGCTGCCAGCAGCGTCACCTCGCGAGGGCGGAGCCCATGGGTCAACGCATCGAGGGCACTCAGCCCCGTCGGCACCCCTCGCGGCTGCAGCGGCGTTTGCACCCACTGCTCTTCTTGCTGCAGCACACCCTTCGCGATTCGCCAGATCCTCATGCCCGCACCCTCGCTACCGTGGTACTCGCGGCTCTAGTAGCGCTGCCGCTTGCCGTTGGCGATGTCCATCTCTTGCCAGCGGCGGAGCTTGTTGATCAGCACCCCGAGAGGACTCTCCACCTCCGTGTAATCGAGGTACTTGCGGGTAGCCATGATGGCACGCTCCAGGCGACTGGGATCCCCTGCCAGTTGTGCCACTCGCTCCAGAGTGGTGTCGTCTGGCTCGACACCCAGCTCCTGGAGGATGCGGCCACGGAAGTAGACGGCGTCGAAACCACCGGAAACTCCATCGCTCTTGGCCACTGGAGCGACCTCGCTCAAGGAGAGCTCCGTGACCATCTGGCCCAGTCGCTCCACCATCAGGTGCATGCGCTCCAGCATCAAGAGCAGAGCCGCCGTCTCCAGGCGCTGAAGCTCTTCGGGTGTAAACTGCCTCAAGATGCTCAGGGCATCCAAGATCCGGTTGCTGGTGTCGCTATCCAACCCATCCGGCAGATACGCCTCGAGGAGCTCCCGCTTCGGGTTCTCCATGACTGCCTCCTGCTGCTCCAGAACTGCCGCCTCAGCTTGCTTGCGCTTGCTCATCTTTGCCCTCCATTTCGCGTATCAGAGCCGTCGCCGCTGCCTTCCGCATCCGCATCGCCTTGGCCGCCAGGCTCACGTTGCCCGCTGTATGATACACCGCCAGGAGGCGACTCCGCAACCAGTTGGTGGTCTGCTCCGGCACCGGAGCTGGGGCCACCACGGAGTTCTCCACCCCTTTGGCCACCAGAAGATCACCGTAGAGCGTCAACATCCGGTCCAGGATCTCAGCAGCACCAGGGAGGGAGAGAAACGCCCCCAGGAGCTCTCCCCAGCCCATCCCCTGGTAACGCCGCGAGAGGGTGGACATGCCTTCCAGGAACCCCTCGCTGGCACCATAGCGCTCCCGCAACACCTCGCGCATCCCCTGCAACTTACCGCTCCGCACCAGGCGAAAACGGTAGAAGCCCCAGAGCAGCGCTTCCACCAGGAGCAAGAGCACGAAGAGCACGGGTGAACCAGGTGCGGGAAGCTCATGACTCGCCACGTGTTCACGGTAAGCGTCACCCAGCGGATCCCGCGAGTCCTCTGGGAGGTAGCGTGGATCCCGCTGCCCCAGCACCACCGAGAGCAGGATCTCCTCCGGCGAGGGCGCTGTCATCTCCCAACCTCCTTCCCACCAGCGCGGAGGCAGGGGAGCTGGTCCGCCGCGCAGCGCTGCCAAGATCTCGGGGATCCGCTCTGCGTAGCTGGGAAAGGCCTCCCGCAGATTGCGCTCCAGCTCCTGGAGAAGCTGCTGGTAGCGCCGGTGGTCGAGGGGGCGGAGGCCGTCCTCATGAGCATGGAGGACCTCGATGATCTCGAGTACACGGAGTACCGGGTCACTCACGTCAGGAACCCTTCGCACAACGGTAGCAGACCAGCTCACCCCGCACCCGCAGCGAGTACTCGGCGCTGCGCTGACTCATCGGGCTGCCACAGCGAGAGCAGCGTGGCTCAGCACTGTTGCGACTACCTGGACCTGCCGTTGCCTCCTGTGTGGATCCCGAGGTATCCTCCGAGAGGTCGAACTCCTCGCTGAGGTTGGCATCCAGGTTCAATGCATCCGCCAGTGCCCTGGCCTTGGCCCGTGTGTGGGCCATGCGAGGCCCAGCTGCCGCCACGTTGGGCTGCGCATTCTCGTAGCTGCAGTCACCCACACCGTGGAACCGCACCAGAGAGCCATCGCTGTTGCGGAAGATGGCGTACACTTCACTGATAAAGAGCGGGATCATCTTGCCAGGCTCTCGCTGCGAGGGCACCATCACCACCTGCACCGGTGCTGCCTGCTCAAAAGCTACCAGCCCATGCTGGTACGCCAAGTTCAGGACATCCCGGTACCGGTACACCTGCTGCACCTGGCCACGTGTCCGGATCTGGATACTCGGGAGCTGCCGGTTCTCGCGTCTGGTTCGCTCCTCCATGGCACCCTCCTTGTCACCAGTGCCTCTGCGCCGCCGCTACCCGTAAGATACCTGAAAACCGCTCCGCTGTCAAGAGTCTCCTCCAGGATCCTTGGCTACCAGCGCTGCCCCCTCTGGCTCCTGTACCTGCGCCCCAGAGCAGAGCATAGCACAACAGGGTCACCCAGTGCAAGCTGCTACCAGGTTACATCCTGCTCCCTGGGATCCACCTGAATTTCGTTTGAACACATCGAGCCCCATATAGGAACCATAAGGGGCCTCTAGATACCCATGGGTATCATGGTACTAGTTCGATAGCAGCTGGTATCCAGGTAGCCAATGGGATCCCATGGGGCAGCATCGTGTTACTTAAGGCTCTCCGAGACGCCTTAAGTAACACGATGCTGCAACCCAGTACCTGGTACCAGGTAATGCGTTAACCAGGAACCCTCAGGTAGCATCGTGTTACTCGAGGCGTCTCGGAGAGCCTCGAGTAACACGATGCGACCCAATGGTTCCTAGAAGCACCAGGTGTCCAGGAGCAATTGGGTTTATCGTGTTATAACCATGTGGTGGCTTCCAGGTACCCAGAAGCTCCTAGGTCGCATCGTGTTACTCAGGGCTTTCCAAGACGCCCTGAGTAACACGATGCTTCCAGGTACCAGCTACCAGGTATCAGCGTGATGGTGAGGAGATGTACCCTGCTCAGCTCCAGCTACACAATATCCCTCGCTCTTGGAGCCAGGGCTGCGTCAGCAGCCCTGGTCATCGACAGCGTAAACGCTGTCGAAAGTTAGGTAGTCGAAACGTAGGTAGCAGCTGCCGAGGCGAGGAGGCGGGGCACCTGTGACAGGGGTGTAATCAAAATTACACCTCGCGACTCCCCTCGGAGCCAGTTGCCCACCGGTGATTTCCGCGTCGTGATGAGGAAAACTGCGGGAACGCGGAGCCTGAGAGGGCAAGTTGGGCGTCGTGATGCGGAATTCTGGGCCTCGGAACCGGTGGTCATGGGCTCTCGGGAACACTGGGGCCGCCATATCTTATGGGAGCACCAAAATCCGGGTGCCTCTGCGCCGTACTGCCGCCCTGTGCCTGCTGCCCTCAGGCTGCTGTCGCACCGCAGTAGCCTGCTGTTCTCTGCCACCTGTGCCGCTGTTGCCCAACCAGCGCGAGCTGGGTCTTGATCCTCTCGCGCTCAAGCTGAAGTGGGGGAGCCGTCGATGGGTTATCAGGTCTTTGCCCAAGATGTGACCATTGCCAATGGGTCCTCGACGTCGGGGGTCATCCCAATCAATGGTCTCATGCTGGTGGGAGTTGCGACGCCATCCAACATCGCAGGAGCCCGCTTGGGAATCCAGGTGCGCGTCAATGGTTCAGACACGTTCCGGACTCTGCGCAACGTCGGTGGCGTGGTCTACACCACCATCGCTGGGAACACCGTTGCGGTGTTTGCTCCTGACATCACACGACTGTTATCCGACTTCGACGCCATCCGGTTGGTGACGATGGACAACTCCAATGCTGCGGTCAACCAGACCAGTGACGTGACGATACGCGTCTTCTTGTCGCCCATCTGATGGTGTTGAGCAGTGCTGTCGCTTGACAGCGTCGCGCTGGCCTGGTACACTCGGTTCCGATGGGTGGGGCAGGTCCGAAGTGCACCTGCATCCGCATCAGGGTCCAGCTGCTCGCGGCCCTCTGGCGTTGCCCGCGCCCCTCTGGGTGCGCTCTCCTGCCCCTGGGATCCCATCGGTGTCGGAATCGGCTGTGAGGTAGCGAAAAGAGTTCACACGACGTGAAGCGTTGGCAACGTCTCGCGGTCCATGTGCTAACCCTGCTCCTGGTGCTGTCGTCGCTGGCGCTGGTGCCAGTGGCAAAGCGCGAAGCGCCTACGGTAGAGTCTGCATCGAATACCGAGATTGGGCTCACCGCGCCGTTCCTCGGTGATGCGTCTCGCCAGGTGCCAGCTGGTGACATCCGCCACATCGACACCCAGATGAACATCATCCGGAGCTACGGTGTGCGAATTGTTAGCATCTGGGCAGCCCACGAGACCAACTACCTCCGGGCTGATGACATCGACAGACTCTACCAGAACGGGGTGCGCACCTTCGTGGTGCGTGTGGGTTCCCGTGCACCATGTGAAACCAATCCAGGGCGGGATCCCATGACCTACAGTCAGATCACGCGGCGCCTGACGCAGCTGCGTCCTCATGGCACGTCCAGGGCCTCGCTGGTGGACCGCCTCAACCACTACCTGAGCAGCGATTCCTCGGTGCGCGTCTATATCCAACTCGGGAATGAGCCTGACCTCGAGTACGACACCAACTGCGATGGCCGATTCGACGATGTCCTGGCTGATCTCCGCGCCTACTCCAACCAGCTGGCTGAGCTGGCGCCGCAAATGCGGGACTTCATCAACGAGAAATTCGGCACCAACAAGAGTCGCGTCATCCTGGCAGCGGGAACCATCTCAGGGTTTCCCGACACCGATTACACGACTCGGCAACGCCAAATCGACGCGGTGCTCTCCAACTCGCAGGTGGTGCAGCGCTTCGACGCCTTCGCCATCAACGTGTATGCCCGCCAGCGCTTCTACAACGGTTCCCTCTCCAACCCCATCAATCCGGTGCAGGCGATGCGGTATTTGAAGCAGCGGGTGGGGAACAAGCCGGTCTACGTGGGCGAGGTGGGAGTCGGCGCGATTCAGAACCTCAACGGCTGGGGCCTTCCCAACATCGTGGGGGAGGGCGTCAACGGCACCCGCCAGCCTGGTATGGTGAGAGGTTATGCGATCCGGGAGATGCTGCGGGATGACGCCAACCAGATTGCCTTTGGGTTACTCTTCACTCTCGGCTGCTGGTACCAGAGCGATCCGGATCGCGTCTCAAAGGCAGAGTGCGAGAACCTCTCCACCATGGTGAGGCCGTTCCAGGCCTCGGCAGATCCCGATAACCTCGTTGCCGACTACCGTCGTGGGTTCTCCCGGAACCGCTACATGCTGGACCGGGCTCTCCTGGACACTGTCTTTGCGCGGATACCGGAGAGCAACATCAGCTTCAACCCTGCTTGTGTCTACTCCGGCACCGGGTGCACTGCCCAGCGGTACAACTATGTCGCCGATGGCAACGAGTCGGTGGGCGGTTCCATGTACATCTACGGTGTCCGCCTCGGCTGGTGGTTCAATCCTGACACCAACCGCTGGTTCCTGGTGACGGAGCGGGGTATCCTGAGCGACACGCAGTCCAGCAACATTGAACTCGGGTTCCTGAGAGCCATCCGCGCCGGGTACCTGTGTGCACCAGGCAACACCTCGTCGCAGTGCAAGGACACGGGGAGAACCGTTGGACGCTTCCGGCTGATCCTGCGCTGCGAAGATGGCACTGGCCCTGGAAACTGCTTTATCCGCAACGTCAATGGGCAATGGAGGCGGAACCCCTTCGATTACCAGTCAGTGGTGCAGGATTCGACAGCTTGCCCCCACTTCGACACCGTGACCGGGTTCCAGGTCTGTGGGCACCTCTGGAGCCACCATGCCTCGCGGGTGGGGCGGCAGAGTGGTGCCGCTGGCATCACGGACCAGGAGCGGATTGCCCTCCTGGGGAGACCCATATCGACGCACTTCCATGAGCGGGTGACCATCAACGGTGACGTCTGCAACTACCTGGTGCAGTACTTCGAGAGAGGCGTCCTGCGCTATGAACACCCGGATGGCCTGCTCTCCGGCTCCAGTCCCAACTGTCCTCGGACTACCGTGGAGCCCTGGGATGCACCGCTGATCCGCCTGGGAGCTGGTGTGCCGCGGAGCTACTGTGCCGAGTCAGAGTTCAACCCGCACATCAACGGCACCATCCGCGGTGTCGTGGAGCTCTACCGGATGCGGTAATGGTGTGCCTAGCACTGGGGAGTCCTTACCTGCTCCCCAGTGCATCATCTCTCTCTGCCAGGTACGCGAAACGGGGGTGCTCATGGAGACGGCGAACTGGTTGGAAGAGTTGGACGCCCTGGAACGGGAGCTAGCGCTGCGCTTCTGGACAGTGCGGCAACGAGAGGGACGAGAGCAGGTGCTGGCCCTGCGCCTCCTTCTCGACACCCTGGCAGATCTCCGGGCCCTGATCTACTCGCGTGTTGATGAGATGGGCGCCGCTGAGGAGTTCTGGTCCTACGGTGAAGATACCTGATGAGGAGCGACGATGGCCAAGAAACCACCTCTGGGCAGTGGTGAACGGTTCAAGCAGCTGGTGAAGCAACTCGAGAAGCGTGGAGCTGACAACCCGGCAGCGCTGGCTGCCTGGATCGGGAGGCAGAAGTACGGCAAGCGCCGTTTCCAGGAGCTGGCCAAGAAGGGGCGCAAGCGCTGACCCTCGACGAGGGTGGTGGAAGATGATGGATGGAACCACGATACCGCCTGAGATCCCTGTCTCCTGGGTGGATCCTGATGGCTGGCACTTCGAGGCGGTTCCAGGTACACCCTACCTCATCGGTACTCCGGAGCCAGAGCGCGGCGTCTGGGTGATGGGTACCGATCCAGAAGAGTGCCGTCGCGAGTGGGAGCGCCTGGCGCCGACCTGGCGTGGTTACCGGCCTCGCGTTGGTGCGGGGAGCGGTTGAGGAGGGCAGCGGTGGCCAAGAAGCGCCAACCCATCAGGATCGAGGAGACCAAGAACTACGTCATCGAGGACTACAAAGATCCGCCCAAGAAGCAGGTGCTCCGCTACCGGAGCGTGAAGCTGGAGGACGGCACCATCCTGACCTTTGCCGTGCTGCGCAAGAAAGGTCCGGAGGGTGGGCGTACCAAGCTGGTGAACATCAAGCACCCGAAGCGGGGAAAGGGTGAGTGACGATGCCGAAGGTGGGAAAGCGCCACTTCCCCTACACGGAACAGGGGATCCGCGAGGCGATGGAGTACGCCAAGAAGACTGGTCAGGCGCTGCAGGAGCAGAAGAAGACGAAGACGAAGGCGAAGCAGACGCGCCGCAAGAAGTGAGCCCATCGCAGCCGGGTAGCTCAAGGGTAGAGCACGGGGTGGTTGACCCCTGCCACGCAGGTTCGAATCCTGCCCCGGCTGCCGCTGGTAGTCGAGAAAGGAGCCATCCGATGCCGGATCTCTACGAGGAAGTGATACGGATCTGTGAGGACATCGAGGATGACTGCTGGGGAATCCGGCACGATGTCCTGGATGGTGTCCTCGATGAGGAGGAGGGGCTGCGGGAACTCTTGCGGCACCTCCGGATCTATCTGGTAGAGGTGCTGGACCTCCTGCGTGGGTTGGAGGAGCATGAAGAGACACCAGCTTCAAGCTGATGGTGACGCGACAGTGCGAGGTGGATGGTGAAACTGTTTCCAGCGGCAGGTTGGTTCGCGGTCTATGCGTTAGCGCGTCATCCCTATCGGCTGATCCTTCCCCTCACCTTCTGGGCTCTCGACGAGAGTACTCTCAGGAGCATCGTACCGCGGGATCCCCTGGCTCCCGAGGTGGAGGGAGCGCCTGGTCCAGGGCTGATCTGGGGTGACGCGGTACCGGGTGCGCAGCTTCTGGGCTACTATCACCAGGAGTTCACTCCTAAGAGCCAGATCCAGGCACTCGTCGAGGAGGCACTGGTGCAGGGTGCCAAGAGTGCGACCAGCCGGGAGGAGGAGCCATGACGGTGCAGATCTACGGAGCCAATCCGGGTACCAAGGAGTACCTCCGTCGGCAGCGTGCCCTCACCGACTTCCTGGCCATGGGACCCCGGCGCAGTGTGGAAGGGCTCTGGCGGGAGTACGTGAGCCGTCGTCGTCGTGATCCTGATGGCAGCCTGGGGCTGCGGCGGGATATTCCCACCACCAACAAGGAGCTCTTGTACCGGTGGTCTCGCGAGGATCGCTGGTATGAGCAGGCGCAGCTCTATGACGCGGAGCAGCAAGAGAAGGAGCTCCGCAACCTCGCCACCTTGCGCACCAGGGTGTTGGAGGATCTGGCGGTCCTGGCCCCGCTGGTGCTGGAACAGTTCGTGACGCTGCTCCAAGAAGGGCGTCAGGAGATCAAGCTCAAGGCTATCGAGACCTGGCTGGACCGAGTCGGCATCGTCAGGCTCTCCACCACCACCATGACGCGGGAGATCATGCGGGAGACGGAGCAGCGGCAAGAGCGGGATCAGGAGCTCATGGGGGCCCTGCCGCCGGAGGATGCATCGGAGGAGGAGTGGGCACGGTGGCTAGCGCGTCTCCACGAGGCGGGATCCTGATCCCGGACCGCCCACCCACTCTGCGGGAGCGTGGCCTCTTGACAGTGCAGGCGCACCGGGATCCCATGCTGCGCGAGGAGATCAGCCGCCGTTGTCGCGAGGATCCAGCCTGGTTCTGCAACTTCGCTCTGTGGACCTTCGACCCTCGTGAACTGGAGAGTGGCAAGACGCCGCATCTCCCCTTCATCCTCTACGAGTTCCAGGTGGATCTCATCCGCTGGTACGAGGAGCGTTATCGCAACCAGGAAGATGGGATCGTCCTGAAGTCTCGCGACATGGGTGCCAGCTGGGTGGCGATGGCTTGGTTACTCTGGCACTGGCTCTTCGACCAAGGTTTTCAGGCTCTCATCGGATCCCGTACCGAGGACCTGGTGGATAATCGCTTGGCGGATTCCCACTTCGGCAGGCTCGACTACATGTTGGAGCGGCTGCCCAGCTGGCTCAAGCCTGAGGGGTTCCTGCCACGCAAGCATCGCTTCCACATGAAGCTGATCAATCCCGCTAACGGTTCCGCCATCAAGGGGGAGTCGTCGCAGGGGAACTTTGGGCGCCAGGGGCGGTTCTCGGTGATCTTCATCGATGAGCTGGCGCACTGGGAGAAGAATACCCAGGAGCGGGCCTGGCGCTCTGCCTCCGAGGCCACACGGTGTCGCATCGCCGTTTCCACTGTCAACGGGGCCGACAACCTGTTCTGGCGCCTCTGGGAGTCAGGCCAGATTCCCCGCCTCCAGTTGCACTGGCGCCTGCATCCCCGCAAGGATGAGGCCTGGTACCAGCGGCAGCTGGAGCGCAAGACGCGGGAGGAGATCCTGCAGGAGCTGGAGATGGATCCCTACGTGGACCAGGGGGATCTGGTCTACCCGGGGTGGCAGGGAGTGCGGCGGGAGCAGCGGGAGTATGATCCCAATGCGCTGCTCTACTGCAGCTGGGACTTCGGGCTCGACACCACCTGCATCATCTGGTGGCAGGTCAATCGTGAGCGGGATGAGGTGGTCTGCCTCGATGCCATCCAGCGCCGCGATATGCCGGTGGACTGGTTCATCCCCTTCGTGACGGGGGAGCTGGAGCCGGAGCGGGAGCACCTCTACAGCATGGACGAGAGGGCCAAGATCCAGGCCCACCGCAAGTGGGCCAAGCCGATCCACTTCGGTGATCCAGCAGGGGGCAACCGTCATGTGGGGACTGGGCTCTCGGTGCTGGACATCTTGAAGCAGCATGGGATCTACGTCTTCACCAACCAGAAGGCGCGGGATTATCTTACCCGCAAGCAACTCACCGAAATCGGGATCCGGCGCGTGGTGGTCAATGTGAACCCAGGGAGTGCTGTCGATGCTTCCCTCGTCGATGAGGCGATGAGCCGGGCCCGCAAGGATGAGCGTGGCAGGCCCATTCATGATGGGACCTCGCATCTGCGCAGCGCGGTGGAGTACTTCTTCGTGAACCTGCCACCGTTCCGGCGCCTGGAGCGCCCTGAGCCAGTGGTCCGGCGCATGGCGTATGACCAATGGTGAGAAAGGAGGGGCCATGGTACTGCCCCCGCAGCCTCCAGAAGAGAATCCAGAGGGTTTGTGGCGGATCGCCGAGGGGATGGCCGAGGTGCAAGGGCTGTTGGAGCCCTCGGCTACCGAGGAGGAGGAGCGGCACCCTCGGCGGCGCAAGCCGACGCGGGAACAGATCCAGACACTGGTGCAGCGCGCCACGGAGTTCTGGGCCCTCCGTGACCAGCGGATGGATGAAGATCTCTCGCTCTACCGGATGACCGATATCCCCCAGGGCGAGGGAGAGGTGGTGATCCGCAACATCCCGTGGGTGCTGGTGGAGAAGGCATCGTCGATTCTGTCCAAGCAGCTGCCATCCATCGATGCCGTGCCGCCGCACAGCCGGTTGCGGGAGGCGGCTCAGGCCATCGAGGACTTCCTGCGCTATGCCTGGGAGGTCTGGGACCGTCGCTGGATGCAAGGGCTACATGGCCCGCTGCTCCGCGACATCGCCCACTTTCTCTGCCTGCGGGGATGGGTGACCATCCGGATCTCCTACAACGCCGATGCACCGGCGGGGGAGCTGCCGGTGGAGCTCCATGTCTGTGACCCGCGGCAGGTCTACCCACAGTTGGGAACCAACGGGCTCCGTTACGTGGTGCACCGCTACTGGGCAACGGTAGGGGAGATCCTGGATGAGTGGCCCGAGGCGGAGAAGGCACTCTCGGGGCGCGATGAGGATCATATTGTCGAGGTGCAGGCCTATTACGACGACTGGTGGCATGCGCTGGAGGTGGATGGAATCGAGATCAAGCCACCCACGGAGCATGGGTATGGTTTCGTGCCCTGGATTGTCGCCACCGGTTTGGGAGCTCCCATCCGGGCCACCTTCCGTGACCAGCAGCACTGGACACAAGAGGTGGGCGTCTCCATCTTCCATGGCATCAAGCGAGCCTATCGCCAACTGAACCGTCTCATCTCACAACTCGCGACGGAGGTGGCCAGAGTCGCCAACCCGCCCACCGTCTACTACTACGATCCGGCCCGCCCTGACAACCCGCAGCCCATCAAGCTGTCGGCGGGTGCCACCAACTTCCTCTACTTCGACAGGGAGCGGGTGGATGTGCTCCAGGTGACTCCCAACCCGGCCAATGCGGCGCCGGTGATGCAGGCGCTGGTGGATGACGTGGAGAAGGGAGGGTTGCCGGGTGTCCTCTGGGGCGTGGGCCAAGGCTCCGGCTTTGCGCTGACGCTCCAGACTGATGCTGCCATGGATACGCTGCACCCGCTGACGCGGGTGTTGGAGCAAGTGATCGAGCAGGTGAACCAGCGTGCTCTGGAGCTGATTCGGGATCTCCATGATGGCCCAGTGGGGTATCTAGTGCGCGATCCCTTGACGGGGCGTCTGGTGTCGGGGAATGCCATTACCCCAGATCTCGTGGCTGCCGTGGGCACCCGCACCGTGGTCAGGTTCCGCAAGGTGGCACCGCGAGACCGCGTCCAGATGGCGCAGCTGGCGGCGTTGCTCACCGACAAGAAGCTGATCTCCCTGGAGACGGCCCGCGACGAGTTTCTGGGTATCGAGAATCCGCAACGGGAGAACGAGAGGGTCTTGGCTGATCTCGCCTACCTCGACCCCGAGGTGACGCGTGAGGTCCTGGTGCCCTGGGCT
>Ga0308415_1000022_pt1 | contig 54503 bp, 55 predicted proteins | sample HotsprSampleOS55_FD_203465 | JGI IMG/M metagenome (GOLD analysis project Ga0308415, IMG submission 203465) | Hot spring phototrophic mat microbial communities from Octopus Spring, Yellowstone National Park, Wyoming, United States - 20090730_OS55 ... | reverse complement strand
GTCCGCTGCGAGGCGGTCGCTCGATCGAAGCGGGTGGAGAACGACCAGCGGGTGGAGAACGACCAGAAGGAGCAGGACGCGCGAAGGAAGGAGAGGGTACACCAGGCGGAGCTGGCGCATCTGCGCCGGGAGAGAGACCGTCGCGAGAAGCGGACCGGGTGCGGATGAGGTAGAGGCAGTCTGGTGGAACGAGCCTCCGGGGAGGGCCAAGGAGAGCGCGACCGATCCTGGGGCCGGATCGTCACGACCCGGACGTGAGCCCGCGGATGGAGTGTGGGGGGTGGTCCGCGCGGAGAGGGTTGCTTCGCCTGTCGAGAATCGGTCGAGCGGAAGGCGAAGGGCGAAGAGACGAGGCATGGCTGCGGTCGGCGCCACGAGCACGGACGCGAGGACCACCACTGCATGGGAAGAACGCTCCGAGCCGGCAGGGGACAGGTGGTGAGGCGGGGTCGCTCGGCCTTCACGGCGGCTTTGGGCCGTCCGATGGCATCGACCGTGGGCCCGACATCGGACCGTCGCGTCGATCCGGGGTTCGATCGGCGCGGGAGAGGCGGGCGGGCCTGCAGGAGTCTGCGGACAAGCTATCAGTGCACTGATAAGCCGGAGGGAGGAGGCCTGACGACGGCACCGAGGCTGCCCGCCCCGGGGAAGGATGCGGACGGGGGCGAGGGGATGCCGTCATGATCCACGACGATGCGAGGATCGTGCCTTCTCGGTGACGATCCCGGAACGTTCGTGGCGAAAGCGCTGATCGACGCTGGTCGAAGCGGATCGGCGCTCGTACACCACGCAGGGAGAACGAGGCGCGAGGCCATGGAGGACATCGCCGTCCGTTTCGAACGCTTCGCCGAGCTCTGCCGGGCGGTTCAGCGCAAGGCGGTCGAGCTCGAGAACCATCCCGACAAATGCAAACGGCTGCGCCGGTTCGGCGCCGGCGAGGTGGCGGCCGTCCTCGGCATCTCGCCCGGCCATCTGCGCAATCTCGTGCGTGAGCCGGGCTTTCCCACGGGCGAGATCCAGGCCGGGGGGCGGCGGACCTTCTCCCTCGAAGAGATCCACGCTGCCCGCCGCTGGCTCGAGCGGGCTACCGGGAGCCCGCGCTACGCACCCGGCCGGCGCGCCGAGCTCGGCGAACGGCTGCAGGTCGTGACCTTCGTCAACTTCAAAGGCGGCAGCGGCAAGACCACGACCGCCGTCCACTTCGCCCAATATCTCGCCTTGCGCGGCTACCGCGTCCTGCTCGTCGATCTCGACCCGCAAGCTTCCGCAACAGCGCTCTTCGGGCTCGATCCGGACACCGAGATCGGCGAGAGCGGCACCTTCGCGAGTTGGCTCTCGGGTGCGCGCGAGGCTTCCGAGCTCGTCCGCAAGACCCATTGGACCGGCCTCGATCTCCTGCCCGCGAGCATCGCCTTGCAGCACGCCGAGTACGAGCTCGTGGGCCGGCTCCTCGAGCGGCGCGACTTCGCCTTCTACGCTCAGCTCGAGGAACTCTTGAAAGCGATCGACTCACACTACGACGTCGTGGTGTGCGATTGCCGGCCGGATGTCGGCATGCTCACCTTGAACGCGCTCTGGGCGGCAACCGGCCTCGTCGTGCCGATCCCACCATCGATGCTCGACTTCGCGAGCTCGGGGGAGTTCTTCCGCTTCCTCGCCGGTGTTGCCCGGGATTTCCGCGCGACCCTGCGCTCGGATGCGCTCGGCTACGACTTCGTGCGGATCGTCACCACACGCTTCAAGGCCGCCGACCGCAACCAGGCCGAGATCGTCCGCTGGAAGCGGGCCTTGTTCCAAGAGATCGTGCTGAGCGAAGCGATGCTCGACACCGCCCTCATCGACGCCGCCGGGATCCTCAAGGAAACACTCTACGAGTACGAGCCGGCCGGTAACCGTCGCACCTACGAGCGCGGACGGGAGGCGATGGACCGGGTCAACCGAGCGCTCGAGCAGGAGATCCTGCGGGCCTGGGGGCGGCCGATCGAGGCGCGAGACTGAGAACGAGACCGAGGGCAATCGCGATGCGCCAGACCGACAAGCGGGCCGCACTCGCGGCCTCGATCGAGAACCTGCAGCGAGACGTCGAGGCCGCGACGGCGCCGCCGCCCCGGGGGATCGTGGGGCGGGCCCTCGACGTCCACAAAGAAGGGCTCCTCGAACGGCTGCGCGCCCTCGAGGCCGAGCGAGCCGGGCCGGTTGCGACCGTCGACCGTCTCGTCCGACTCGATCCGGGGCTGATCGACGAGCCCTTGCCGCCCGACCGCGACCCTCGCGCCTTCGCCGATGCCGCGTTCGAGGCCTTGAAGGCCAGCATCGCCGAACGCGGGCAGGACGTGCCGATCACGGTCCGACCCAAAGGCGAGCGGTTCGAACTCGCCGCCGGCCGCCGCCGACTGGCCGCTTGCCGGGCGCTCGGCCGGCCGGTTCTCGCGCGGATCCTGCCGCTCGACGACGAGGCGATGCTCGCCTTGCAGTACCGCGAGAACGCCGAGCGCGCGGACGTCTCGCCTTACGAGCGCAGTCGGTGGCTTGCGACCCTCGCCGAACGGGGTTGGAGCACGACCCGGCTCGCGGCGCTGACCGGTCTCTCGCAGCCCTCGATCGTCGATTATCTGCGCCTCGGCCGGCTGCCCGGAGCGCTCGTCGAGCGGCTGGGCGATCCGCGCGTTCTCACCTTGGCCGACGGCCGCCGCTTGCAAGCGGCGCTCGATGCCGATCCCGGCGCCTTGGATCGGATGGTCGAGGCCCTCGAGGCGGACGCAGGTCGATCGCCCCGCGAGCGGCTCGCGCGGGCGCTCGAGGCGGCGCGTCGGCGAGCGACGCCGAGCCGACTCGCGCTGCGCGGCCGGATCGTCCTCGATCCCGAAGGCCGCAAGCTCGTCACCATCACCCGCAGCGGCAATCAGTGGCTCTATCGCTGGGCACCCGAGGTGGACGAAGCGGCGATCGCTTGGGTCGCCGACCGGCTGGCCGATTTGCTCGCCGAATGGGGCCGAGAGCGGGCCCGTCAGGGCACTGATAAGTCGGCGCCGGCGACCGGTTCGCCGAGCACGTAGACGCGTCGGACCGCGCGATCGTCGTCGAGCCGGAGCAACACGGCGAGCTCGTCCTCGAGCCCGTGGGCGCATTCGAGTCGATGCGCCATGGCCTGTGTCGCCACCGGATCGAGCACGACGAGGTCGGCCTCGAACCCGGGCTCGAGGCGGCCGATTCGATCGGCCGGGCCGAGTGCCGCGGCGTTGTCGATCGTCATCGGGCGAAAAACGTCGACCGGTGACCAGTTTCGGCCAAGGAGCCGCGCGACGCCGCGAAGCGTCGCGGCGGTCCGCAGCATCGACCAGGAGCTGCCGCCGCCCGCGTCGGTCCCGAGGGCGAGACCGGCCGGCGCGGATCGGCGAGCGCACCGAGGTCGACGAGACCGGAGCCCAAGAACAAGTTCGAGGTGGGGCAAAGCACGGCGACCGAGCCGGTCTCGGTGAGCCGAGCCCACTCCTTTTCACGAAGTCGGACACCGTGACCCAAGAGGGTGCGCCGCCCCAACAAGCCGAAACGGTCGTAACTTTCCGTGTAGTCGCGAGCCCAGGAGAAGCGTGCGCGGACCGCCTCGATCTCGCCCGGGCTTTCCGCCAACTGGGTCCGTAGCCAGCAGCTCGGATGGGCAGCCAAGAGTTCGCTCGCGGCTGCGAGCTGAGCCTCGCTCGAAGTCAAAGCGAAGCGCGGACTGATCACGTAGGCGAGCCGGTCGACGCCGTGCCAACGGGCTGAGAGCTCGGCGCGTTCGCGGATCCCGTCTTCGCCCGCGTCGCGGAACCCCTCGGGTCCCCGGTCCATCATCACTTTGCCGGCCGGGAGCTGCAGCCGGCGGCCGCCCGCTACCTTCATGAGCGCGTCGATCGACGCGCGTGAATCGAGCCGTAGATCACGGCCGTGGTCGTGCCTTGGCGCAGGAGCTCGGCGAGGAAGAAGCGCGCCATGCGCGCGGCGTGCGCCGGATCGGCGAAGGCCCGCTCGGCCGGAAAGGTGCTGCGCTCGAGCCAGTCGAGGAGATCTCGAGCCGGCGAGGCGACCACCTGGCTCTGCGGAAATGGAGGTGGGCGTCGATCAGGCCGGGCAGGAGGAGGCGGTCGCCGTGCGCGTCGACGGGCGTGGCCGGTGGCACGGTCGGAAGGAGCGCGGCGGCCGGTCCGATCTGCGTGATCCGCCCGTCCTCGACGAGGAGGAGATGATCGGCGCGGAGCCGATACCCACCCTCGGGCGGGAAATCGAGGAGCCGTCCGCGGATCGCCCGGCGGCGGGGTTCGGGACCGTCCCGCTCATCCGCCCGGTGCTCCGGCCTCGAGCCAGCGAGCGAGACGCGCTCGCTCCTCGGCCTCGAGCCCGGAGAGGTTGCCCGGCGGCATGGCCCGGCTGTGGACCGCTTGCCGGGCGATCGCCGGGGCCCAGCGGCGGATCGCCTCGGGCGTGTCGAGCCGAACGCCTTTGGGCGCGGCGGCGAGCCCGGGCCAGACCGGGTGTTCGGCGTGGCACATGGCGCAGCGGCTCGCGACGATCGCTTCGATCTCGGTGAGGGCCGGTGGCGGCGCGGCGCTCGCAGCGCCGGTCGGCGCGCCCGGCGGGCGGGCGAGCCACAGGGCCGCGGCGCCGGCCGCGGCCGCGACCCCCCAGCTCCACCAGGGCGAGGGACGGCCTGCGTGCCGTTCGTTGAAGAAATACCGAACGGCGAAGCCGATCAGCAAGACGAGCGCCAGGATCAACCAGTTCCAGCGATTGTCGAACACGAGCGGATAGTGGCCGGCGATCATCGTGAAGACGACCGGCAGCGTGAGGTAGTTGTTGTGCAGCGAGCGCTGCTTGGCGCGGCGGCCGAGCTCCGGGTCGGGGGTGCGGCCGACGAGCAGTGCGGCCACCGCCTTGCGCTGGTTCGGGATGATGACGTGGGCGACCGAGGCGACCATGCAGGTGCCGAGAAGGGCTCCGACTTGGATCATCGTGCCGCGGCCGGAGAAGATTCGGCTCGTGGCGAAGGCGAAAAGGACGAGGAGGGCGCTGCCGACGATCGCGAGCAGCCGGTCGTCGCGGCCCAGGGGCGAGCGGCAGAGGATCTCGTAGACCAAGTAGCCCAACAGGATCGAGCTCGCGCCCACGACCACGGCGCGCCAGGGCTCGAGCGGCAGGACCGTCGGATCGATCAGATAAAGCTCGGGCTTCGCGTAGTAGAGGGCAACGAGCAGGGCGAAGCCGGACAGCCAGGTCGTGTAGGCTTCCCATTTGAACCAGGTGAGCTTCTCGGGAAGCTCGGGCGGGGCGATCGTGTATTTCTGCATCCGGTAGAAGCCGCCGCCGTGTACCTGCCAAGCCTCGCCGGCGACACCTGCGGGCAAGCCGGGCCGCTTCTCGAGGGAGGCGTCCAGGTGGACGAAGTAGAAGGAGCTGCCGATCCAAGCGATCGCGGCGATCACGTGCAACCAGCGCAAGGCCAGCTCGATCCCATCGGCGAAGGCCGCGTCCATCCGTTCCCTCTCCGGCTCGTCCGCGGCGAGTTGAGCCCGTCGCCGGCCGGATCGGCAAGCGGCTCTCCGGGTGGATGGACCGGGCCGCGGGCTTCGGGCATGCTCGCGCGATCGGCGCCCGGAGCGCCGGGGCCGAGGGGAAGGGGAGGTGGACCGTGCCGGAAAGCGTCTACAAGGTCATCGAGATCATCGGCACGAGCAGCGAATCCTGGGAGCGGGCGGCGGCGGTGGCGGTCGAGCGGGCGGCGCAGACCCTGCGCGATCTGCGCATCGCCGAGGTGGTCGAGCAGGACGTGGTGATCGAGGACGGCAAGATCCGCTCCTACCGCACCAAGCTCAAGCTGTCCTTCAAGTACGAAGGCTGAGCGGGTAGGGCCGTACGCCCTGCGCGCAGCTCAACGGGGCGGCAGGAACGGCCGGCCGAGCGCCGCCGGAGCGGCCGTCTCCCGCCCGCCGGCTACCAGGGCCAGAACGAGGACGGTCGCCAGATAGGGCAGCATCGAGAGGAGCTGGGCCGGGACCGGCAAGAGGCCCAGGCTCTGGGCATGGAGCTGGAGGATCGCCACGCCGCCGAAGAGATAGGCGCCGAGCAGCAGCCGAGCCGGCCGCCAGGCGGCGAAGACGACGAGGGCCAAGGCGATCCAGCCACGGCCGGCGGTCATCTCCTCGATCCAGAAGGGGGTGTAGGAGAGCGAGAGGAAGGCTCCGCCGAGCCCGGCCATGGCCCCGCCGAAGAGTACGGCGAGGGTGCGGACCAGCCGGACCCGGTAGCCCATGGCGTGCACCGCTTCGGGGTTCTCGCCGCAGGCGCGCAAGACCCTGCCGGCACGGCTCGTCCGCAGGAACCAGGCGACCGCCGGGAGGGCGAGATGCGCCAGATAGACGAGCGCGTCCTGGCCGAACAGCAACGGCCCCAGAAGCGGCAGGTCGGAGAGCCCGGGCAGATCGAGGCGCGGGAGCCGCTCGACCGGGGTGCCGACGAGCCCGGCGCCGAGAAGGGCCGAGAGCCCGACGGCGAAGATCGTGAGCGCCAGGCCGCTCACCACCTGGTCGGCGAGGAGGACGAGCACCAGAAGGGCGAAGAGTGCGGCGAGCCCGGTCCCGGCGAGCGCCGCGGCGAGCAGGGCCAGGGACGCGTTGCCGGTGCCGAGCGCGGTGGCGAAGCCGGCCACCGCGCCCACGAGCATCATGCCCTCGACGCCGAGATTGAGGACCCCGGCCCGCTCGGCGATCAGCTCGCCGGTGGCGGCGAGCAGGAGCGGGGTGGCCGCGGTCACTACGGTCGCGAGAACCGCCACGAAGAGCTCGGGGCTCACGGGACCCCGGCCCCGGCGGGACGCCGCCAGCGGATCCGGTAGCGCACGAGGACCTCGCTGCCGAGCAGGAAGAACAGCAACAGACCCTGGAAGAGGCCGGTCACCGCCTGCGGCAGGCCGGCTTCGATCTGCGCGGTCTCGCCGCCGAGATAGGCGAGGGCCACGACGAGGGCCGCCGGCAGGATGCCGAGTGGGTGGAGCCGGCCGAGGAACGCCACGATGATGGCGGTGAAGCCGTAACCCGGGGTCAAGGTGGGGACGAGCTGGCCGATCGGCCCGGTGGCCTCGAGGATGCCGGCGAGCCCGGCGAGCGCGCCGGCGACGAGCAGGCAGCCCCGGACGATACGGGGCCGATCGAAGCCGGCATGGGTGGCGGCTGCCGGGGCCCGGCCGCTCACCGAGAGGGCGAGGCCCAAAAGCGTGAAGCGGAAGAGGAGCCAGGCGAGGATCGCGAGGAGCGGGGCGAGGAGCACGCCCGGATGCAGCCGGGTTCCCTCGACCAGGACCGGCAGGCCGACCTGGAACAGACGGGTCTGCGGGAAGTTGAAGCCCTCGGGGTCGCGCCAGGGCCCGTAGACCAGGGTGGAAAGGAGGAGCTGGGCCACGTAAGCGAGCATCAAGCTCACGAGGATCTCGCTCGCCCCGCGGCGGATCCGCAGCACGGCCGGGATCCAGGCCCAAGCCGCACCGCCCAGGATCCCGGCGAGCAGGGCCGTGGGCAGGACCCATGGCGCATCCGACGGCCAAAGGGCGAGCAGCACCCCGGCACCCGCGACGGCGCCGATCGTGAGTTGGCCTTCGGCCCCGATGTTCCAGACCCCGGCGCGGAAACCGGGGGCGAGCCCGAGGGCGATCAGCGCCAGGGGTGCTGCCTTCACGAGCAGCTCGCTCACCCCCCAGAGGCTCGTCAGGGGGGCGAGGAAGAAGGCGTAGAGGGTGCGGCCCGGAGCGACGCCGAGGACGGAGAACAGCACGAGACCGGCGAGCGCGGTCGAGGCCACGGCCGAAGGCGGCGCCAGGACCCGCCAGAGCGGGGAGGGCGAAGGACGCGGCTCGAGCTCGAGCCTCAAGGGGAGACCCTGCCCACGGGCTCGTGCAAGCCGCCCATCATGAGACCGATCTCTTCGAGGCCGAGCTCGCCCGTGGGGCGAGCCGGGGAGAGGCGGCCCCGGTCGAGCACGGCCAGCCGATCGGCGAGCGCCAAGAGCTCGTCGAGATCCTGGCTGATCAACAGGACCGCAGCCCCACTCGCCACCAGGTCCCGGAGGGCGGCGTGGATCGCGGCGGTGGCTCCGGCATCCACCCCCCAGGTCGGCTGCGCCGCGACCAGCACCTGCGGGTCTTGGAGGATCGCCCGGCCGATCACGAACCTCTGCAGATTGCCGCCCGACAGGCTCGAGGCCGGTGCGTCCAGCGCCGGTGTCCGCACGTCGAGCCTGCGGACGATCCGCCCGGTCGCCGCCCGCGCCTCGGCCCAGCGCACGAGCCCGTGTCGGACGAGGCCGAGCCGTTCGCGCGCCGCGAGGACGGTGTTGGCGGGCAGCGGCAGCTCGCCCACCGCGGCGTGACCGAGCCGCTCTTCCGGCACGGCCACGAGGCCGAGTGCACGGCGCGCGCTCGGGCCGAGCGTGCCGATCGGCCGACCGTCGAGCCGGATCGCCTCGGCGCGCGGCACCGGCCGTTCGCCCGAGAGGATACGGAACAGCTCGTCCTGGCCGTTGCCGGCGATCCCCGCCACACCCAGGATCTCGCCCGCGCGCAGCTCGAGCCGCAGATCGACGAGGGCGGTGCCGAACGGACGGTCGGGCGGTAGGGAGAGCCCGTCGACCGCGAGACGGACCGCTCCGCCCGTCGAGGAGGCCCTCGAGCCCACCGCTCGGACCTCGGCTCCCACCATCCGGGCGGCGAGCTCGCGGGCATCGGTGGTCCGCGGATCGACCGTCGCCACGACGCGGCCGGCCCGGAGGATCGTGGCCCGCTCGCACAGGGCCGAGATCTCGGCGAGCTTGTGCGAGATGTAGAGGATCGCGCAACCCTCGGCGGCGAGCCGGCGCAGGGTGGCGAACAGCCGCTCGACCTCCTGCTGGGTCAAGACCGAGGTGGGCTCGTCCATGATCAAAAGACGCGGCCGCTCGAGCAGGCAGCGGACGATCTCGACCCGCTGCCGTTCGCCCATCGACAAGTCGTGGACCGGGCGGTCGGGATCGAGCGGCAGACCGTAGGCCCGGCCGGCCTCGCGGATGCGGCGGACCAGCTCGCGCCGGCTCGCCCGCTCGTCGAGGCCGAGTGCCACGTTCTCGGCCACGTCGAGCGCCTCGACCAGCGTGAAATGCTGGAAGACCGTGGCGATGCCGAGCCCGCGCGCGACCTTCGGGCTCGCGATCCGGACCGGCTCGCCGTCGATCCGGATCACCCCCGAGTCGGGCTGGAGCAGACCGTAGATCTGCTTGACGAGGGTCGACTTGCCGGCGCCGTTCTCGCCCAGGAGCGCGTGGATCTCCCCGGCCTCGACGGCGAGGTCGACCCGGTCGTTGGCCGTGACCAGGCCGAACCGCTTGGTGATGCCTTCGAGCTGCAGCCGGGGAGGGGGGCTCATGCGGCCTTCCCGCTTCCGGCGCTCGCGGCCAAAGCCCGCCAGAGCTCGGCCGCCCCCAGGAGCGCGATCACCTCGGGGCGCTTGTCGGCGGTCGTGCCGCCGAGCGGGCAAGCGAGCCGGGCGATCCGTGTCTCGGGCAGCCCCAGGGCGCGCAGGCCGCTCACGAAGCGGGCCCGTTTGCTCGCCGAGCCGATCAGCCCGACATGGACAGGATCGTCGCGGGCAAGGGCCGCGGCCACGAGCGCGAAGTCGAGCGCGTGGCTGTGGGTCGAGACGAGCACGCCCGCCACCTCCGGGGTCTCCTCGAGGAAGCGGGCCGGCTGCTCGCTGTACACGAGCTCGATCCCGGGCGGCGGGTCGGGAGGGAAGGCATCGGGGCGCGGATCGATCCAGCCGATCCGCAAGGGAAGGGGGGCAGGGCCCGGGCGAGCGCCCGGCCGACATGGCCCGCGCCGAAGAGGAGGACGCGCGGCCGGGCCGCCCGCTCGGCCGCCTCCTCGGAGGCGAGCCGGTCGAGGAGGAGCGCGTCCGCGCGTTCGAGCCGAAGGGTCGCCCGGCCGCCGCAGCACTGGCCGAGCTCGGGGCCGAGGACGAGCTCGAGCAGCGCCTCGCGCTCGCCCGATTCGAGCATCGCCCGGGCCCGGGCGATCGCCTGCCATTCGAGCACGCCACCCCCGACCGTGCCGGCGGTACCCTCGGCGTGGACGAGCATGCGGGCCCCGACCTCGCGCGGCACCGAACCTTTGGTGGCGACGATCGTCACGAGCACGGCCGGCCGGCCGGCGGCCGAGAGCCCGGCCAGGATCGCCGCGAGCTCGCTCATGCCGCGCCGGTCCCGGTCGGGTCGCCCGCGGCCGCGGCGCGGACCCGCTCGACCGCCGCGAGCACCGCTTCGGGCGTGGCGGGCGGGTCGAGCTTCGGGCAGATGCGGTGGCCGGCGAGGCTCGCCACGGCATCCGAGATCGCGTGCAGCACGGCGGTCGCCAGCATCAAGGGCGGCTCGCCCACCGCCCGGCTGCGGTGGATCGTGGGCTTGCGGTTGGGGGTCCCCTCGAAGAGGGCGATATTCGAGATCCGCGGCCGGTCGCCCGCGGTCGGGATCTTGTAGGTGGAGGGGCCGTGGGTGCGCAGCCGGCCCCGTTCGTCCCAGACGAGCTCCTCGCTCGTGAGCCAGCCGATCCCCTGGACGAGCCCGCCTTCGATCTGTCCGAGATCGACCGCCGGGTTGAGCGAGCGGCCGCAGTCGTGCAGCACGTCGACCCGATCGATCCGATGCGCGCCGGTGAGCGTGTCGACGGTCACCTCGGCGCAGGCCGCACCGCAGGCGAAATAGTAGAAGGGCCGGCCGCGGCCGGCCTTGCGGTCCCAGTGGATCTCGGGCGTGCGGTAGAAACCCGAGGCCCAGAGCTGGACGCGGGCCCGATAGGCTTCGGCGACGAGCTCCTCCCAAGCGATCTCCTGGTTGCCGACCCGCAGCCGGTTCGGCAGCCAGACGAGCTGCTCGGCCGGCACCGACCAGCGCTCGGCGGCGAAAGCCGAAAGCCGCTCCTTGAGCGTGCGGGCCGCCGCCTGCGCGGCCATGCCGTTCAAATCGCTGCCCGAGGAGGCGGCCGTGGCCGAGGCGTTGGGCACCCGGCCGGTGTCGGTCGGCGCGAGCCGGATCCGCTCGAGGTCGAGGGCGAGCTCGTGCGCCACGACTTGCGCCACCTTGACGAACAGGCCTTGGCCCATCTCCACGCCGCCGTGCGCCAACAGCACGCTGCCGTCGCGGTAGACGTGCAGGAGTGCCCCTGCCTGGTTGTACCAGGTCGCGGTGAAGGAGATGCCGAACTTCACCGGGGTCAGCGCGATCCCCTTCTCGAGCACCGGGCTCTCGGCATTGAAGGCGGCGATCGCCCGGCGTCGCTCATGATAGGCGGCGCGGTGCGCGAGCTCGTCGAGGACCGCTTCGAGCGGGGCGTCCTCGACCGGCTGATGGTAGGGGGTGAGATCGCCCTCGCGGTAGAGATTGCGCCGGCGCACCTCGAGCGGGTCGAGGCCCGTGGCGAAGGCCACTTCCTCGACGATCCGCTCGGCCACGAGCACGCCCTGCGGCCCGCCGAAGCCGCGGAAGGCGGTGTTGGAGCAGGTGTTCGTGCGCCACGGCTCGGAGACCAGTCGCACCGCCGGATAGTGGTAGGCATTGTCGGCGTGGAACAGGGCGCGATCGGTGACCGGGCCCGAAAGGTCGGCCGAGAAGCCGCAGCGCGCAGCCAAGGTGGCGCGCACGGCGTGGATCCGCCCGTCCGGGTCGAAGCCCACCTCGTACTCGGCGAGGAAATCGTGCCGCTTGCCGGTGACGATCATGTCCTCGTCGCGGTCGGGGCGGAGCTTGGCCGGCCGGCCGGTGCGCCGGGCGACGAGGGCCGCGAGCACGGCGAACAGATTGGCCTGGGTCTCCTTGCCGCCGAAGCCGCCGCCCAGCCGCCGGCAGCGTACGGTCACCGCGGCCATCGGCAGGCCGAGCGCCCGCGCCACCAGGAGCTGGGTCTCGGCCGGGTGTTGGGTGGAGGACCAGACGAGCATCTCGCCTTCGACGCCCGGCACGGCGAGCGCCACTTGGCCCTCGAGATAGAAATGCTCCTGGCCGCCGATCCGGATGCGGCCGGCGAGCCGGCGGGGGGGCGGCGGCGAGTGCCGCCTCGACCGCGCCGCGCTCGAGGCGCAGAGGCTCGCACACGAACCCGCTGCGGGCGGTGCGCGCTCGTTCGATCGTGAGGACCGCCGGGAGGTTCTCGTAGACGACCCGGGCGAGCCGGGCGGCGCGTCGGGCCTGCTCGCGCGTCTCGGCGGCGACCACGAAGATCGGCTGGCCGCAATAGACGACCTCGTCCGTGGGAAGCACGGGTTCGTCGCCGGCGTGGACCGGCGAGATGTCGACCGACGCGCCCGGGTCGCGACCGGTCAGCACGAGCACCACGCCCGGTGCCGCGCGCACCGCATCCAGTTCGAGCGCGACGATCCGGGCCCGGGCCCGCTCCGAAAGGCCGAGGGCCAGGTGCAGGCAGCCTTTGGGCTCGACGAGGTCGTCGACGTAGAGGGCCCGGCCGGTGACGTGGGCCTCGGCCGAATCGTGGGCGATCGCCGCGTGCACGTCGCCGCGGATGCGTTCGATCGGCTCAGCCAAGCGCGGGCTCCGCGGCGTGCAGGCGGACCGGCACGCCCCGGCTCTCGAGCCAGAGACGGCGCAAGAGGTTGGCGGCGACGGTCCGACGGTAGGCAGCCGAGCCACGATGGTCCGAAATCGGCGCGAAGTCGCGGGCGAGCGCGACCGTGGCCCGCTCGATCGCGGCTTCGTCCCAAGCCGCGCCCGCGAGCGCCGCTTCCGCGGCTCGGGCCCGGGCAGGGATCGCCGCCATGCCGCCGAACGCCAGGCGGACGTGGCGCACCCGCCCGTCCTCGATCGCCAAGGCGATCCCGGCGCTCACCGTGGCGATGTCCTGCTCGCGCCGTTTGCTCACCTTCTCGAACACCAAGCGGGTTCCGGCCGAAGGCCGCGGCAAGAACACCGCGTCGACGAACTCACCGGTTCGAGGGCGGTCCGTCGATAGCCTCGGAAGAACTCGGCGAGCGGCAGCTCGCGGCGGCGATCGCCGCGGCGCAGCGCGAGCCGGGCGTCGAGGGCGAGGAAGGCCGGGGCTCCGTCGCCCACGGGCGAAGCGTTGGCCAGATTGCCCACGACCGTGGCGGTGGCGCGGATCTGCTCGCCGGCGAAGCGGTCGACGAGCTCGCCCAGCCCCGGAGCGAGCCGTCGCAAGGCGGCAGCGGCCTCGCGCCAAGTCACGGCGGCACCGATCCGCAACCCCTCCGCCGTCTCTTCGAGACGGTGCAGCTCGGCTACCCGGCCGAGCCAGACGATCAGCGGGGGGCGGTCGAGCTCCTTGGTGATCCGGAGGCCGACATCCGTCCCCCCGGCGAGCAGGAGGGCGTCGGGACGGGCGGCGAGCAGGTCCGAGAGCTCCTCGAGGCGCGCGGGGGCGATCAGCCGGGCACCGTCCGGGCCTTCGAGGAGGAGAGGCTCCCCCGTGTCGCGTTCGGCGAGCCGGGCACGCCAGAGCTCGGCCGCGGCCAGGAGCGGATCGGCCGCCGGAGCCGGCTCGAATTCGTACATCGCTCGAGCGGCCCGGACGATCGGCCCGTAGCCCGTGCAACGGCAGAGATTGCCGGCGAGCCGGGCCTCGATCTCCGCTTCCTCGGGCGGCTCGGGACGGTCGAGCCGCAGGGCCCAGAGGCTCGTGACGATGCCGGGCGTGCAGAAGCCGCACTGGCTCGCGTGCTGCTCGACCATGGCCCGCTGCACGGGGTGCAGCTCGCCGTCGCGCGCGAGGTCCTCGACCGGGGCGACGCGGCAGCCGTCGACCGTGGCGAGCAGCCGGATGCAGGCGCAAATCGGCTCGTGGACGACGCGGCCGTCGCACAACCGGGTGAGCAGCACGGTGCAGGCACCGCAATCGCCCTCGTTGCAGCCCTCCTTGGTGCTGGTCCGGCCTTCCACTCCGCGCAGCCAGTCGAGCAGCGTGGTGGTGGGCGCCACCCCGGCCACCTCGCGGAGCTCGTCGCCGAGCCAGAAGCGGACGACCCGCCGCATCAGCTCCCCCGATAAGTCGTGTAGCCGTAGGGGCTCACGAGCAGGGGGACATGGTAGTGCGCATCCGCGTCGGCGATCCCGAAGCGGATCGGCACCGTCTCGAGGAAGGGGGGCTCCGGGAGGACCACACCCCGGGCGCGGAAATAGGCCGCCACCTCGAAGACCAGCTCGAAACGGCCGGCCCGGATCGTCCCGGGACCGAGGAGCGGCGTATCGAGTCGACCGTCGGCGTTGGTCGTGGCTCGACCGAGCAGGGTTCGCCGGCCGTCCGGTTCGAGCGCGAAGAGGGCCAAGGCGAGACCGTCCGCCGGCCGTCCGGCCGCGGTGTCGAGCACGTGGGTGGTGAGCCGCCCTTTTCCGCCCTTCGTCCCTTCCGCCATCCGTTCCCGTCCCGCTTCTCGTCCCGTCGCCGAGCGAACCCCGTTCCACCGCGGCGCACAAGGGCCTAAGGCTGGGCCGCCCGGCCGCTCGCGGAGGATCCGCCGATCGCTTCGCCCGCCCTCGACCGACTCGCCACGGTGAGCGACGAGCCAGGCCGGCTCACCCGCCTCACCTGGGGACCCGCTTGGCGCGAAGCCGTCGGCCTCGTGCGTGGCTGGATGGAGGAGGCGGGGCTCGTGACCCGGCTCGACGCGGTGGGCAATCTCGTGGGGCGTCGGGAAGGCCGGCGAGCCGGTACGCCGGCGCTGCTCTTGGGCTCGCATCTCGACACGGTGATCGATGCCGGTCGCTTCGACGGGGTGCTCGGAGTTCTCCTCGCTCTGGCGGCGGTCGAGGAGCTCGAGGTGCGCGAAAAGCGCCCGGCCTTAGCGCTCGAGGTCGTGGCCTTCGCGGACGAAGAGGGGGTGCGCTTCCCCTGCGCGCTGACCGGCTCCCGGGCGATGGCCGGCACGCTCGACCCGGCGGTCCTGGGGCTCACCGACCGCGACGGGACGACCCTCGCCGAGGCCTTGCAGGCCTGTGGGCTCGATCCCGAAGGGCTCGCGGCTTGTGCGCGCCGGCCGGGCGAGATCCTGGGCTTCCTCGAGGCCCACATCGAGCAGGGACCGGTGCTCGAGCACGAAGGGGTGGCCCTCGGGCTCGTGCGCGCGATCGCCGGTGCTACCCGCCTCGAGGTCCTGGTCGAGGGCCGGGTGGGCCATGCCGGAACCGTGCCGATGCGGCTGCGCCGGGATGCCCTCGCCGGGGCGGCCGAGATGGTCCTCACGGTCGAGCGACTGGCACGCGGGACGGAAGGGCTCGTCGCCACCGTCGGCCGGCTCGAGGTCTTGCCCGGCGCGGTCAACACGATCCCCGGTCGGGTACGGTTCACGATCGATCTGCGCAGTCCCGAGGACCGTGAGCGGACCCGTGCCCTGGCCGATCTCGAGGCGCGTCTCGAGGAGATCGCCCGACGGCGCGGGCTCGGGCTGCGCCTCGTCCCGATCCACGAGGCGCCGGCCGTGGCTTGCGATCCGGCCCTGCTCGACGCACTCGCTCGGGCTCGCGCGCGGCACGGCCTTCCCGACCGACGGCTCGTGAGCGGGGCCGGCCACGACGCCATGGCGATCGCCGCGATCGCGCCCGTGGCCATGCTCTTCGTGCGCTGCCGCGGCGGGATCAGCCACGACCCGGCCGAACATGCTGCGCCGGCCGACATCGAGGCGGCGCTCGCCGTCCTGGTCGAGACGATCGTCCTCCTGTCCGAGGAGTTCCGATGAGCCCACCCTTCGACCGTCTCGCTCGGCTCGTCCACGAGCGTTTTCCCGAAGAGGTCGCCTTCTTGGCCGAGCTCGTGCGGATCCCGACCGACAATCCGCCGGGCGATCTGGCCGCCGCCGCCGAACGGATCGCCGGGCTGCTCGAGGGCCTGGGCTTCCTCGTCGAACGCCATCCGGTCCCGGTCGAGGCGGTGCGGGCGGTGGGCATGCGGAGTGCCACCAATCTCGTGGTCCGCCGCCGGTTCGGCGAGGGGCCGGTGATCGCCCTCAACGCCCACGGCGACGTCGTCCCGCCCGGGGAGGGGTGGACCGTCGATCCCTACGCCGCGGTGATCCGCGACGGCTGGATGTACGGTCGCGGCGTGGCGGTCTCGAAATCCGACATCGCCTCTTACGCCTTCGCGCTGCTCGCCCTCGAGGCCCTCGCCCGGGAGGGGACGGCCCTACACGGCACGGTCGAGCTGCACGTGACCTTCGACGAGGAGGCGGGCGGCGAGATCGGGCCCCGATATTTGCTCGAGTGCGGGATCTCTCGCCCCGATCTCGCGATCGGCGCCGGTTTTTCCTATGCCGTCGTGACCGCGCACGATGGCTGCCTGCACCTCGAGGTCACGGTCGAAGGCCGCTCGGCGCACGCCGCCCTGCCGCACACCGGGATCGATGCCCTCGAAGCGACCACCCACTTGCTCGCGAGCCTCTACGCCTTCCGCCGCGAGCTCACCGGGCGGACGAGCGGGGTGCCCGGGATCGGCGCGGCCCAGCTCACGGTCGGGTTGATCGGTGGCGGGATCAACACCAACGTGGTCCCCGACCGGATCACCTTCCGGCTCGACCGGCGAATCCTTCCCGAAGAGGGCCCGGAAGCGGCCGAGGCGGAGCTGCGCGCCTTGCTCGAAGGGGCGGCCCGCGCCTTCCCCCGGGTCCACCTCGCGGTCCGGCGGATCCTCCTCGCCCGACCCCTCGTTCCTTCGCCCGGCCAGGAGCGGCTCGTGGCCGCGCTCGTGCGACACGCCGAGCGGGTCCTGGGCGAGACGATCCCGAGCAAGGGGGTGCCGCTCTACACCGATGCTCGGCACTATGCCGAGGCGGGCGTGCCGATCGTGCTCTACGGCGCCGGGCCGCGCAGCCTCGAGGAGGCGAATGCGCACCGGGCCGACGAGCGGCTCGCGCTTTCCGACCTCGAGAAGGCGACCGAGATCGTGGCGGGCGCGCTGCTCGAGCTTTTGCGGACCGATCGCGCCTGAGTTCCGGACGAGAAGGGAAGGACCGGTGGGCTCAACCGCGCGCTTCGAGGGCCTCGAGCAGGCAGGCGCGCGCCGCCTCGTCGACTTCGGGTTCGCGGCCACCCCAATGGCGGAAACCCGGGACGGCCTGGTGGAGGAGCATCCCGAGGCCGTCGACCACCGGATTGCCGCGCGCCCGGGCGGCGGCGAGCAGCGGGGTTTCGAGTGGGACGTAGACGAGGTCGGTGACCAACGCCGTCCGCGGCAGGCGCGCGAGGTCGAGGGGCAGAGGCGGCTGGCCCTTCATGCCGAGGCTCGTGGCGTTCACGAGCAGCGCGAGGTCGGCCAGGGCCTCGCTCGGTACGGGCCAGGTTTCGATGGCGAGACGGCCGGGAAAGGCGGTCTCGAGCTCGCGGGCGAGCCGTTCGGCACGGTCGGGGGTGCGGTTGGCGAGACGCAGGAGGGGGGCCCCGGCTTCGAGCAGGACCCAGGCCACCGCCCGTGCGGCCCCACCGGCGCCCAAAACCAGGGCGGGGCCGGCCGAGGCGCGGAAGTCCGGCACGGCGGCCGAAAGGCTCGCGAGGAAGCCTTGGCCGTCGGTGTTGCGGCCCTCGAGCGTCCCGTCGGGGTAGACAAGCACGGTGTTGACCGCTCCCATCCGTTCGGCCGCGGCATCGCACCGGCCGACCAGGGCGAAAGCCCGCTCCTTGTGCGGGATGGTCACGTTCCAGCCGAGGAAGCCGAGCCGTGGCAAGGCACGGAACGCGAGCTCCAGATTCTCCGGGCGGACCGGCAGCGGCACGTAAGCCCCGTCGATCCGGTAGCGTTCGAACCAGTGACCGTGCAGGCGGGGCGAGAGGGAATGGGCGACCGGCCAGCCGACGATCCCGGCCAGACGGGCCTTGCCGGAAAGCAGCATGCGGGATTCCGGGGCAGGGCTGCGCAGCCGAACGAGCTAGGCGGGAGCACGCGGGAGCGTCAAGCAGCGGGCTTGCCCGAACGAGGCACGAGCCGGATGGTCGCGTCCGTGGACCCGCTCTGGCGCCTCGCTTACCGGTTCGCCCATGCCGCCCTCCGCCTCTGGTGGGCAGTCCGCCGGCCGACCGCCCGTGGTGCCGCGATCGCGGTCTGGTCGGAGGGGCGTCTCCTCGTGGTCGAGACCTCCTACCGACCGGGGCTCCTCGATCTGCCGGGTGGTGCGGTCGAGCGCGGCGAGCGGCCGATCGCGGCGGCGCTGCGCGAGCTCGCCGAGGAAACCGGCATCCGGGCCGGAGAAGAGGCGCTCGAACCGGCGGTCTCGGTCGCCTTCACGTTCGAGCACCGGCGGATCACGAGCGAGGTCTTCGCCTGGCGGCCGGCCGTGAGACCCACGGTCCGGGTGGACCGGCGGGAAGTGGTGCGGGCGACCTGGCTCGTGCCGGAGGAGGTGGCACCTCCGTGCCTGGCGCCGGGATTGGCGGCCTACCTCGTGCGCATCGGTGCGCTCGGCTCGGGTGCTCCGCCGGACGCGCCGGCCCCGACCGGGCGGCGCGGGGAGACCGTCAAGGTTTGACGGCGGGTGGGGCGGAGAGCGGCGGCAGCACGCCGCCGCAGACGAGCCCGACATAATGCCGCTCGAGCTCCGAGAGCTCGCGGAAATAGGACCCCAAGGAGATGTCGCAGGTGGCGGCCAGGGTGAGGCGGGCCTGGAGATCGTTCATCATCCGGCGCTGTTGGATCACGCTCGTGCCGAAGGCTTGAACCTCGGCGCAGGCGGCGAGGGCGAGGGGGGCGAGGAGGGCGGCGAAGCGGGCGGGATGGCGCACGGCGGGGCTCCTTCGGGATGGCGACGCGTTTATAATCCTTATAAATAGGAATGTCAACCGATCTCTGCCGGGCTTCCTTTTCCCACCGCACACCGCTAGCTTCCACTCCGGCGGAACGCGGAGGAGCGATGCGGTTCGAGCAGGTCGCGGTCTTGAGCTTCGATTGCTACGGCACCTTGATCGATTGGGAGCGGGGCCTGCTCGAGGCGTTCGCCCCTTGGCGGACGCGGGTCGGGCTCGGCCTCGACGACGAGACCTTGCTCGCCGCTTTCGCCGAGGAGGAATCGGCGCAAGAGGCGGCCACACCCGGGCTGCGCTACGACCGACTCCTCGCCCGCGTGCTGGAGCGGCTCGGTCGGCGCTTCGCGGCGCCACCGACGGCGGCCGAGGCCCAGGCGTTCGGCGCGTCGGTCGGCGATTGGCCGGCTTTTCCGGACAGTGCCGAGGCCCTCGCCCGGCTGGCCCGGCACGTGCCGCTCGTCGTGCTCTCCAACGTCGACGAGGCGAGCATCCGCCGCTCGGCTGCCCGGCTCGGCGATCCGTTCACGGCGATCCTCACCGCCGAGGCGATCGGCTCGTACAAGCCCGATCTCAGGAACTTCGCCTATCTCCTGGGCTTCCTCGCCGGTCGGGGGCTACCGCGCGAGGGGCTCCTGCACGTGGCCCAGAGCCTCTTCCACGACCACGTGCCGGCGGCCGCCATGGGTATCCCCTCGGTGTGGATCGACCGGCGCGGCGGCCGGCCGGGCGGGGCGACGAAGCCGCCGCCCGTCGCCGTGACACCCCTCGCGCATTTCACGAGCCTCTCGGCCTTCGCCGACGCCTTCGAGCGGACCCGGTCGAGCTGAACCCGTGATCCTTTCGTCTCGGGACGGTCGTGCCGACCGGAGCGTGTGTCGATCCGGCCTCCCGATGCGGGTCCCGGGCTCGGGACGGTCGTGTCGCGGGCCGAAGAGATCGTTCCGTGGGCCCGTTGTGGCGCGTTCAGATCCGGAAGCGCTCCTCGACGTAGCGCAACAAGAGAGCGACGCATTCCTCGACGCCGAGCGCGTCGGTCGGGACCACGAGTTCAGGGTTCTCGGGCGGCTCGTAGGGGCTCGAGATCCCCGTGAATTCCTTGATCTCGCCCTTGCGTGCGCGCTTGTAGAGACCTTTGGGGTCGCGCTGCTCGCACACTTCGAGCCCGGCCTTGATGTAGATCTCGTGGAAGGCGTCGCCCGCCGCCTCGCGGGCCCGCTGCCGGTCGGCGCGGTAAGGCGAGATGAAGCTCGAGATGACGAGGAAGCCGGCATCGGCGAAGAGGGCCGCGACCTCGCCCACCCGGCGGATGTTCTCGGCCCGATCCTCGGGGCCGAAGCCGAGATCGCGGCAGAGCCCGCTGCGGATGTTGTCGCCGTCGAGCACGTAGACCTGATAGCCCTTGGCGAACAACTCGCGCTCGAGGGCGAGCGCCAAGGTCGATTTGCCGGCGCCGCTCAAGCCCGTGAACCACAAAACCCCACCTTTGTGGCCGTTGCGGGCGGCGCGCGCCGCTCGGCTCACCGCATGACCCACCTGCGTGATGTTGGTGGCCCGTACCGTCACGAGCTGGCGCTGGTCGGGATAGCCCTCCATCGAGACGATCCCGCCTCCCACCGGCAGATGGTCCTCGACGAGCACGAACCGGCCGGTCCGCGGGTTGGCCGTGTACTCGTCGAGCGCCAGCATGCGCTTGGTCCGCAGCACGATCTCGCCGGCACCGTTACGCTCGATCCGATCGGGTGGGAGGCTCGCGAGGTCGGCCGTGTCGATCGACCGCTCGATCGCTTCGACGACCGCCGTGGCCTCGCTCGTGGCGAGCTTGAGCTTGTAGGTCGAACCGATCCGCAGCGGCGTGGCACCGAGCCAGAAGATCCGTGCCTTGAAGACGGTGGTGAGCACCGGGGGGTGCTCGATGTGGCTCATGATCTCGCCGCGCTCGACGAAGATCGGCTCGTCGAGGGTCACCCCGATGCTCTGCCCGGCACAGGCTTCCCGGGGTGGTGTCGGCACGCGCCAGGCCTCGATCGAGCGGATCTTGGCGATCTTGTTGGACGGCGAGAAGAGCACCGTGTCGCCGACCGCGAGCCGGCCGGCCTCGATCCGTCCGGCCACGATCCGCCGCTCGTCGAACTTGTAGACATCCTGGACCGGCATCCGCAGCGGCCGATCGACCGGCAGGCTCGTGTAGGCGAAGGAGTCGAGCGCTTGGACCACCGAGGGGCCCTGGTACCAGGGCATCCGCGGGCTGTGCCGGACGAGATTGTCGCCCTCGCGGGCCGAGATCGGCACGATACAGGCCGGTTCGACCCCGAGCTCGGCGAGATAGGCTCGGAAGTCTTCCGCGACGCTGCCGAACCGGTCGGCCGAGTAATCCACGAGGTCCATCTTGTTGACGAGCACCGCTACCTGGCGGATCCCGAGGAGGTGGAGGAGGTAGCCGTGCCGACGCGACTGCTCACGGACCCCCTCGGCCGCGTCGATGACGAGCAACGCTGCTTCGGCTTCGGCGGCGCCCGTCACCATGTTCTTCAAAAACTCCTTGTGACCCGGGGCGTCGATCACGAGGTAGGGCCGCGCCGCGGTCGCGAAGCGGATCTGGGTCGTGTCGATCGTGATGCCCTGGTCGCGCTCGCTCTGCATGGCATCGAGCACGAAGGCCCATTCGAAGGGCATGCCGCGCCGCGCCGACATGGCCCGGACCGCCTCGAGCTTGCCTTCGGGCAAAGAGCCGGTCTCGTAGAGGAGCCGACCCACGAAGGTCGACTTGCCGTGATCGACGTGGCCGACGATGACGATCCGAAGCGGCCGCGCCTCGGCGGCCCCGCTCGCTTGCGGCATGGTGGTTCCGTCCGTCGGGAGGGCGGCAACCGCCCTCACATGTAGCCCGCGACCCGCAGGCGCTCGAAGCTGTCCTCGGCCTCGTGGTCCATCGCCCGGCCGGCACGCTCGGGGGTCCGCGTCGTCTCGAGCTCGGCGATGATCGCATCGAGGGTGTCGGCCGTGCTCGGCACCGGGAAGGTGATGTCCCGGTCGCCGAGCGAACGGTAGCGCTTGCCGTCCTTGGCGAAATAGAGCTCGATGACCGGGATCCCTTCGCGCCGGGTGTACTTCCAGATGTCGAGCTCGGTCCAATGCAGGATCGGGTGGACCCGAACGTGCGTGCCCTGCGGAAAGCTCGTCATGTACTGCCCCCAGAATTCCGGAGGCTGATCCTTGAGTTGCCATTGCCCGCTCTCGTCACGCGGGCTGAAATAGCGCTCTTTGGCGCGGATCGCCTCTTCGTCGCGACGGATGCCGAGGATCAGGCCGCGAAACCCGTGCTTCTCGATCGCCGCTTTGAGACCCAAGGTCTTGCGCGCCGCCGAACGGGCGGCCGGTGGTAGGGTCGGATCGGTCGCTTCGAGCGGCGGGCATTCCTCGCGGATGAAGTTGAGGCCCCATTCCTTCGCGTAGCGGTCGCGGAAAGCGTACATCTCGGGAAATTTCTTGCCCGTGTCGATGTGCATCACCGGGAACGGCACGTGGCCGAAGAAGGCCTTGCGGCAGAGCCAGATGACGACGTTCGAATCCTTGCCCAGCGACCAGAGGATCGCGAGCTTGTCGAGCTTGGCCTTGGCCTCGCGCAGGATGAAGACGCTTTCGGCCTCGAGCTCGTCGAGATGGTCCATGGGGTTCCACGTGTCTCCGACGTCGACCGACCGCTGCCGTGGGAGCGCACCAAAGGCGGCGCCGCTTAGCCGTGTCGCGAGCGACTTGTCAACGCGACGCTACGCGTCGGTCCGGAGCGGCACGTCCCTTCAGCGACGAGCCGTCTTGATTCGGCTCTTGAGCCGGGCCAGCCGGTTGCGCCGCGCCTCGGCACGGCGGCTCGAAGCGAAGCCTTTGGGCAACCCACCGTCGCGACCGCTCTGCACGCGGCCGAGCTGGGTCCAGGAGCGCACCGGACCGCTGTCGAGGTGGATGAAGTCGGACCCCGGATAATAGCCCACACCGCCCGCCTGCAGCGCCAACGCCGCCTGATGGGCTCGCTCCAACGGCACGCCGGGAAAGCGCAGATCGACGGCCATGCCGTACATGTGCAGGCTGTTGCGTGCCACCGCCGGCGAGCGGCGGCGCAGCATGGCGTTCGTTTCGGGCGAACGATAACCCGAGAGGACTTCGAGCGGACCAGTCAGGTCGAGCTGCTGTTGCAGGACGTAGGCGATGTCGAGAACCTGCGGGTCGATCTCGACGATCTCGTCGGTCCGCCAGTCGCGCAGGAGCCGGTCGATCACCCGCAGCCCCTCGTCGAGATAGCGACCGTCGGCGAAGTAGACGGCCCGCACCGCCTCCCCGGTGTGGCGGTGGTGCAGGGCGATCTGCCGGACCGGAACCGCCGCGAGCGCTGCCCGCCAGCCGAGGCCCAAGACCGGTAGGCCCGCCGCCAGACCGAAGAGGAAGCGGCGGCGCGAGCTCACGGGCAGATCCGGCATGTCGTTCTCCCCCTTCTTTTCGACCGACCCGGGCGGGCAAGCCCCGGACAGCGATGACAACCTCGTACCGGCGCGAGCTGACGGGAGTGGCACTAAGCGATTCGGCGAAGATCTGCAACAGTTCGATGGTCGTTGTTCGGACGCATATCCTGCGGCGTCTGTGTCCGGTTGACAGCGACCGGTTCGTGACTTGTGTGCAACCACACTTGTTGCGCGAGAAACACGGGATCTTCGGATAGGCGATCGGATGGGGCATCTCGGGGCGCCGGGTGTCCCGGCGTCGGTACGTCGGTGCAGCCGGCCTTCCTCACGAGCCGCAGCGGGTCGGTCACGGAGGGGCGACGATCATATCGACGTACCGTCCGGCCGAGAGGGCCGGCCTTTTCGGCGCTCTCCGATTGGTGGATGCTGGCGGACGATGAATCCCGACCTCTCGATCATCGTGCCCCTCTACAACGAGGAGGACAATGTCCGGCCGCTGTTCGAGGCGATCGCCGAAGCCCTGGCGCCGCTTCCCCTCACAGCCGAGCTCCTCTTGGTCGATGACGGTTCACAGGACGCCACCTTCGCCCGCGCGCTCGAGCTGCCGCGCGACGGCAACCCCAAACTCCGGCTGATCAAGCTGCGGCGGAACTACGGCCAGACCGCGGCCATGGCGGCCGGCATCGAGCACGCCCGCGGGCGCATCCTGGTCACCATGGACGGCGACCTGCAGAACGACCCACGGGACATCCCGCGTTTCTTGGCCGAGATCGACAAGGGCTACGATCTCGTCGTCGGTTGGCGCAAAGCGCGCAAGGATCACTGGTCGCGCGTGCTGCCCTCGAAGGTTGCCAACCGTCTGATCGGCTGGATCACTGGCGTGCCGATCAAAGACAATGGCTGCTCGCTCAAAGCCTACCGGGCCGAGCTCATCAAGGAGATCCCGCTCTACGCCGAGATGCACCGTTTCATCCCGGCCATGGCGAGCCTCGCCGGGGCGCGGATCGCCGAGATCGAGGTGCGCCACCATCCGCGCCGCTTCGGCCGCTCCAAATACGGGTTCTCGCGAATCTACAAGGTGCTCGTCGACCTCGTCGTGATCGCGACCATCCTCGATTTCACCCGGCGCCCCATGCGCTGGCTTTTGGGAACCGGAGGGCTCACCGCGGTCGTCGGCGGCGCCGCTGCCGCGCTCTACAGCTCGACGCGCGCCGAGCCCGGAGTGGCCTTCCAAGGGGTGGTCATGCTCTCGGGCGCGCTCGCCACGTTTCTCCTGTTCCTCGCTTTCTTGAGCTATCTCTTGCACAGTGTGCGGGCGTCTCGACTCGATCTGTTCCGCCGGCTCGCCGCCCGGCCGGCCGGGGCCTCACCCTCATCTTGAAAGCGGGATCCGAACGATGACCGCCGAGCTCGGGATCGCCCAGATGGCCGCTGCTGCGGCCGAACTGTCCGTGGTCGTACCGGTGCTGCGCGAGCAGCCGGGAATTGGCGAGCTCCACGCTCGGTTGCTCCACGGATTGGCTCCGCTCGGCCGTCGCATCGAGGTGATCTACGTGGTCGACGGACCGTGGCGCGCGACGCTCGACGCGCTCAAAGCCCTCCGTCGGCGCGAGGGGGCGATCGAGATCTTGACCTTCGCCCGTCCCATGGGCGAGGCCGCGGCCCTCACGGTCGGCCTGCGCCATGCGAGCGGGGCGATCGTGCTCACCGCCCCGGCCGAACTCGAAGTCGATCCGGCCGAGCTCGCGCGGCTGGTGCGTGCCCTCGAGACGCGGGGGGTGGACATCCTCACCTTGGCCCGCCGGCCGCCGGGGCAGGCCGGCCGCGGCAAACTCGAGCGGCTGCTCGGCCTGCTTTTGGAGAGCCGGCTAGAGGACGTCCGCAGCCCGATCCGGGCGATGCGCGCGCGGGTCGCCGCGGAGCTCGTCCTCTACGGCAACCAGCATCGTTTCCTTCCGCTGATCGCGCAAGCGCAGGGGTTCACCGTCGAGGAATTGCCGGCTCCGGCACCCGGCCGCGCCGGCCCCGGCCTCGGTGGAGCCAGCTCCTGGCCGAGCCTCGTCCTCGACGTCGTGACTCTCTATTTCCTCTTGAAATTCCTCAAAAAGCCCTTCCGGTTCTTCGGTGGCTTCGGCTTCTTGATCCTGGGATGCGGCGCCCTCGCCACGGCCTGGCTGGTGTTCGAGCGGCTGGCGCTGGGCGTGCCCTTGGGCGATCGGCCGGCTTTGATCCTTTCGACCTTGATGGTCGTGCTCGGCATCCAGATCGTCGCCGTGGGGCTGATCGGCGAACTCGTGACCTTCGCCTGGGCGCGCGAGGCCAAAGACTACAAAGTCGACCGCATCGTCGAGTAGCGGAGCGGACCGCCCACGGCTCGCGCGGCCCCGCTTTCGAGCGCGAGGCGGGGTGGGTCGGGCGGGCCGAGAGGGAGCCCGGCAACTCGCCGGATGGCGGCGGCTGCCTTACGCCCCGGCTGCTCGGACAGGGGCTCGGTCGTGCCGGCGTTCGGCACGGTCTCGACCACGCCCGCCGACTGCTCGCGCCCGGCTCCTGAACCGCTTTTCCGATCGGCCACGGTTGCGATGATCGGCGATCCGCCCCCTTGATTTCATCAATTTCTAATATTAGCTGTTGCGCAGCTACATCCTCGGGTTCGTAGGGGAGATCGTCGATGCCCGCGCTCACCGACCGCGCCTGGTCGCCTTACCTGGCCGGTGCGCTTTTGGGACTTTTACAGATCCCCGCCTTCCTCCTGATCGGCACGGCCCTCGGCGCGTCGTCCTCGTTCGTCACCGTTGCGGCCTCGCTCGCCGCCTGGGTCGATCCGACCATCCAGCAGATCGACTACGCCGCCAAGCACCTGTCGGGGGCCAAGAACTGGTGGCAGGTCGCGCTCGTTCTGGGCATCGCCCTGGGCGCCTTCCTTTCCTCGCGCCTCTCCGGGGCCCGTCGCGCCGGGATCGCCCCGGTTTGGGAGCGCGCCCTCGGCACGAAGAGCCCCACCACGCGCTTCCTCCTCGCCTTCCTGGGTGGTTTCTTGATGCTCGCCGGGGCCCGGATCGCCGACGGTTGCACCTCGGGCCACGGGCTCTCGGGCATGGCGCAGCTCGCCGTCGGATCCTTCGTGGCGATCGCCGCGACCTTCGCGGGCGGGATCGCCGTGGCCCATCTCCTTAGGCGCGTGTGAGGAGTGTTTCCGATGTCGGTCCTTTCCGCCGTCCTCTTGGGCCTCGCCATGGGCGTGGTCTTCGGCTTCCTCCTCGAGAAGTCGCGCGTCTTCGAGCCGGCCGTCATCCTGGGCCAGCTGCAATTGCGCAACTTCTTGATGCTCAAGATCTTCCTTTCCGGTGTCGCAGCCGGGCTCGTGGTGATCGGTGCGCTCGTCGCGACCGGTCTCTCGGGGCTCCATCCCAAGCCCGCGATCTGGTCGGCCGACATCGTGGGCGGATTGATCTTGGGTGCCGGCATCGCCTTGGCGGGGGCCTGCCCCGGGACCACGCTCGCCCAGATCGGCGCCGGCTACAAGGACGCTTGGTTCACCCTCGCGGGCGGGCTCCTGGGTGCGCTCACCTTCACCTACCTCGAGCCCACGCTTCGGCCGGTTCTGCTCGAAGGGGGCGCCGGCAAGCTCACCCTCGACAAGGTTCTGGGCGTTCCCTTCCCGTGGCTCGCGTTCGGCTCCGCCGCGCTCCTCGTGATCGGCCTCGTCGCGCTCGAGCGCTGGCGGCCTTGGCGCGCGGAGGTCGGGGTGAACGCCGACGGCCTCCTGCCGCCGCTCGAGACCGCGACCGGAGCCACGTCGAGCGCAGCTCCGAGCCGGGCTTGAGGTTCCTCTTTTTCACTGGCCTCCCTGTGCGCTCGCCCGCCGGCTCGCCGGCGGGCTTTTTTCTACGCGGACTGCGCGAGCGGCCGCCCGATGCCGCCCGAGCCCGGTGATCGGGCGGCAGCGGACGGTGCGAGCAGCGCTTCGAGGGTCTCGAGCCGGTCGGCTTCGATCGCGGGCTTGTCCCTGCGGATCCGCAGGACACGAGGGAATCGCAGCGCGATCCCGGACTTGTGCCGAGTCGAGCGTTGGATCCCCTCGAAGCCGATCTCGAAGACGAGTACGGGCTCGACTGCGCGCACGGGCCCGAACCGTTCGATCGTGTGCTCGCGGATCCAGCGATCGAGTCGGACGAGTTCCTCGTCGGTGTAGCCCGAATAGGCTTTCGCCACGGGCACGAGCTCCGCGCCCTCCGACCCTTCCCGCCAAGCGCCGAAGGTGTAGTCGGAATAGAAGGAGGAACGCTTGCCGTGGCCGCGCTGGGCGTAGAGCAGCACGAGGTCGGCGGTGAACGGATCGCGCTTCCACTTCCACCAATGACCTTTGACCCGTCCGGCGAGATAAGGGCTCGACCGACGCTTGAGCACGAGGCCTTCGACGGCCGGATGCGGCGGCTCCCGGCGCAGCCGATCGAGCACGTCGGGTGGAGCCGGAGCGAGGAGGGGCGAAAGTCGCAGACGCGGGCAGGCGAGGCGGCTGACGAGAGCTTCGAGCCGGGCACGCCGGGTGGCGAAGGGGAGGGGGCGGAGATCCATCCCACCTTCGGCCAAGAGATCGTAGAGCAAAAGCCCAGCCGGGTATTCGGCGAGCATCCGCGCCGAGGGTTCCTTGCGGTTGAGGCGCTGTTGGAGATCGTTGAAAGTGCCGACGTCCGGGCCGCGCAGGACGACGAGCTCGCCGTCGAGGACCGCATGGAGACGGTACGTCCGGGCGGTCTCGACCAACTCCGGGAAGCTCGCCCCGATCTCCTCACCGCCGCGCGAATAGAGGCGCACTCCCGACGGTGCCGCGGCGAGCTGGACGCGGATCCCGTCCCACTTCCATTCGACCGCCCAGTCCTCGGGCGCGGCGGCGATCGCCGCGAGATCGGACCCCTCGAGGGGATGGGCGAGCATGAAGGGCCGAAAGGCGAGCTCGGCACCATCCGCAGGCTCGGGACCTTTGCCTTCGAGCCAGGCGAAGAGCGCCTCGTAGGGTGGCGCTTGGGCGTGCCAGAGTTCTTCCACACGGGCGGGATCGACCCCGCCCAGGCCGGCGAGCGCTTCCCGCACGACCCCGGCCGAGACACCGACCCGCAAGCCGCGGGTGACGAGCTTCAGGAGTGCCCACCGGCCGGTCGCATCGAGCCCGTCCAAGAGATCGGCCAAGAGAGTCGGGAGCTTCGTCTTCGGCGTCGAGGCGAGCCGGTCGACGACCTCCGAGAGCCGCGGCGGAGCCGGCCGTTCGGCCGGCTCGGGCCAAAGAAGAGCCGCGGTCTCGGCGAGATCGCCCACATAATCGTAGGAACAGGCGAACAACACGGGATCGGTGCGCTCGGCCAGGAGTGTCCGGACGAGCCCGGGCTTGGCGTGCGGGAAGTCGAGCGTCCCGATGAGCGCGGCCAACGCCCAACCCCGATCGGGATCCGGCGTTTGGCGCAGATAATCGCGCAGGAGCGCGAGCTTGCCCGTGCGCTGCGGGCAATGGAGGAGGCGTTCCAAGAGTTCGGCGAAGGCCTGCATCCCACCCGGCGGCGAGGCGAGCTGAGCGGAGGAGGTAGCGACGCGCCGTTCGGTCGCAAGCGTGGACGTCACGGCGGGGTCACGGGCGGAGCGGATCCGAGGAGGATCGGCCCATGTTCCGGTCGACGTTCGCAGGGGGCCGGGCCGGTAGTCTGCGGGCTCTCGAGAGGACCTGCGGTGAGCCTGATCGGCACCCTCCTCGCTCCGGTCGTCCTTCTGCACGGTCTCGCGATCGCCGCGCTCGCGAGCCGGCCGGGCACGCTCTGGCCGAGGATCGTCTACGGCGGCTCGCTCGTCCTCGTGCTCGCGATCGGGGCGGTCGCGATGCTCGCCCTCCTCGCCCCCCACGAGCCCGAGCGGCTCGTCTTGCCGATCGGGCTGCCCTGGCTCGGTCTGCGTCTGCGGCTCGATCCGCTCTCGGCGTTCTTCCTGCTGCTGCTCGCCACCGGTGCGGCGATCGCCTCGCTCTTCGCCCTGGGCTACGGTCGTGACGAGCCCGAACCGGGCCGCATCCTGCCCTTCTATCCGGGCTTTCTCGCGGCGATGGCGATGGTCTGCCTCGCCGACGACGCGTTCGGCTTCTTGTTCTTCTGGGAGGTGATGTCGCTCCTTTCCTTCGCTCTCGTCTTGGTCGGTCACGAGGAACGAGCGAACCGCGACGCCGCCCGTTTCTACCTCCTCATGGCCGGCTTCGGCACGATGGCGCTCTTGTTGGCGATGGGCCTGCTCGCCGGTCCCGAGGGATCTTACGATTTCGATTCGATCCGGGCCCGCCAACTCGACCCCGGTTTCGCCACGCTCACCTTTCTCCTCGTGGTCGTCGGTGCCGGCTCCAAGGCCGGGCTCGTACCCTTCCACGTCTGGCTGCCGCTCGCTCATCCGGCCGCGCCTTCGCCGGTTTCGGCGCTGATGAGCGGGGTGATGACCAAGATCGCCCTCTACGGCCTTCTGCGCTTGGTCTTCGATCTCCTCGGCGAGCCGCTCTGGTGGTGGGGGACGGTGCTGCTCGGAGTCTGAGCCGGCAGCGCGGTGCTGGCGCTCGTCCATGCGCTGGTCGAACGGGACGGCAAGCGGCTGCTCGCCTGGTCGACCGTCGAGAACATCGGCGTCGTCGTCGCCGCCTCGGGCTTGGCGCTCGCCTTCACCGCCTCGGGTCTCGTCCTGCCCGCCGCGCTCGCGGCGACCGCGGCACTCCTCCACGCCCTCAACCACATGGTCTTCAAAACGCTGCTCTTCTGTGGAACGGGGGCGGTCCTGCACGCCACCGGCACGCGCGATCTCGAGAAGCTCGGCGGGCTGATCCATCGGATGCCGCAGACGAGCCTCGCTCTTCTCGTGGGCTCGGCGGCGATCTCGGCCCTGCCGCCCTTGAACGGCTTCGTCTCCGAGTGGCTGCTCTTCCAGGCGATCCTGGTGAGCCCGAGTTGCCGCAAGCCACGTTGCGGCTCGTGATTCCCGCCGCCGGCGCGCTTTTGGCCCTCGCCGCCGCTCTCGCCGCCGCTTGCTTCGTACGGTTCTACGGCATCGCCTTCCTCGGTCGCCCGCGCAGCCCGGAGGCGGCCGCCGCGCACGAGGTCGACCCGGTCTCGCGCGCGGGCCTCCTCGTGCCTGCGGTCCTCTGCCTCTTGCTCGGTGTTTTCCCGGCGCCGGTGATCGATCTTTTGGGACCGGTCGTGACCGCGCTCGGGCTCGAATCGAGCCTGCCCGAACAGGGTGTCGCGGGCTGGTTGTCGCTGCAGCCGCTCCCTGAACGCCGCGCTTCCTACGATGGCCTCGTGCTCTTCTCGTTCCTCGTGCTGGCCGGCGGCTTCACGGCCATCCTCGTCCACCGCCTGGGCGGCGCCGGGTTGCGGCGCGGACCGGTTTGGGACTGCGGCTATCCCGATCCGGCCCCGTCCACCCAATATACCGCCGCCTCGATGTCTCAGCCGATCCGCCGGGTGATGGGCCCGCTGCTCCTCGCTGCCGAAGAGCGGGTGACGATGCCGGCGCCACTCGATCCACGGCCGGCGCGGCTCGAGGTCCGCCTCGTCGACCGTGTTCTCGAGGGGATCTACCGGCCGCTCGTGGGGATCGTCCTGGCCGCGGCGGACCGCCTCAACCCGATCCAGTTCCAGACCATCCGGCGCTATCTCGTGCTCGTCTTCCTGGTCCTCGTGAGCCTGCTCGTGCTCACCGCGGCCGGGCGTTGAGAGGGGGACCGTGCGGCTCCTCGTCGATCTCCTCGCCCAGGGCGTGAAGATGTTCCTGGTCCTGCTCGCCGCACCCCTGCTCACGGGTTGGACCCGCAAGGTCCGCGCCCGGCTGCTGCGCCGCCAGGGTCCCGACCTCCTCCAGCCCTACCGTGATCTCTGGCGGCTTCTCCGTAAGGAACCGGTGCTCGCCGAGAACGCTTCTTGGCTGTTCCGTACGGCACCGTACCTCGTCTTCACGACCATCTGGATCGCCGCGGCCCTGGTTCCGACTTACGCCACCGGTCTCTTGTTCGGTTGGGCGACCGACCTGATCGCCCTCGTCGCCTTTCTGGGGTTCGCTCGGTTCGCCCTCGCCCTGGCCGGCATGGACATCGGCACCGCCTTCGGCGGCATCGGCAGCTCGCGCGAGACGATGATCGCGAGCCTTGCCGAACCGGCCATGCTCCTCGTGGTCTTCACGGTCGCTCTGCTCGCGGGCTCGACGCAGCTTTCCGCGATCGCCGAATTCCTCCTCCACGAGCCGGTTGGACTACGAGTCTCGCTCGCTCTGGCGCTTTTGGCACTCCTCATGGTCGCGATCGCCGAGAATGCCCGCATTCCGGTCGACAATCCCACCACCCACCTCGAGCTCACCATGGTCCACGAGGCCATGGTGCTCGAATATTCCGGCCGCCACCTGGCTCTGATCGAGGCGGCCTCGGCCTTGAAGCTCACCGCCTATCTGTCGCTCGTCGCCTGTATCTTTTTCCCCTTCGGCATGATCCCGAGCGGTTCTTCGGCGTTCCTCTATCCCTTGGGAATCCTCGCCTGGATCGCCAAGATGGCGATGCTGGGGGCGGCCCTCGCCGGCTTCGAGAAGGCGATCGCCAAGATGCGGGTCTTCCGCGTGCCCGAGTTCTTGGGCGGGGCTCTCGTCCTGAGCTTCCTCGGCACGCTCCTCCTCTTCGTCTCGCGGGTGCTCTGATGTCGAGCCTGGCCTTCGACCTCGCCCATCTCCTGGCCGGTTCGATGGTGGTCTCGAGCTTCCTGCTCCTCTACCAGTACCGGATCACCGGCGTGTTGAACGTCTTCGCCGTGCAGGCCGTGATCCTGGCGCTCGCCGTCGCCTTCCAGGCCTGGTTCCAAGACGCTCCCCACCTCTACCTCACGGCACTCATCGCCCTCCTCGTCAAGGGCATCGTCATCCCCTTGGCGTTGCACCGGATCGTGCGGGAGCTCGGCATCCACCGCGAGATCGAGCCGGTAGTGGGTGTGGGTCTCACCATGCTCGCCGGCCTCGCCCTGACTGCGCTCGCCGTTCTCGTCGTCCTGCCGGTGACCGGCGGAGCCGGGCGGATCGGCCGCGAGGACCTCGCTTTCGCCCTCGCGGTGATCCTCTTGGGCCTCTTGATGATGATCACTCGGCGCAACGCCGTGACCCAGGTGGTGGGCTTCATGAGCCTCGAGAACGGCCTCGTGCTCGCTGCCACCGGCGCCCGGGGCATGCCGCTCGTGGTCGAGATCTCGACCGCGTTCTCGATTCTGATCGCGTTCATCGTGTTCGGCATCTTCCTCTTCCGCATCCGCGAGCGCTTCGACACGGTCGACGTCCACGCGCTCGAGCGGTTCCGTGGGGATTGAACGATGGGCGAGACGGCGCGGCTCCTCGTCCTCGTGATCCCGTTCGCCGCGGCGGCCCTGCTCGCCGCGGTGGCCCTCCTGCTCTTCGAGCGACCGGAAGTCGGGATCTATTTCATCGTCGACGATCTCAACACCGCCTTCGTGCTGCTCAACTGCTTCGTCGGCTTCACGACCGCGGTCTTCTCGGCCTCATACATCGCCCACGAACTCGAGATCGGCCGGCTCACGCCCACCTTCCTGCGCTTCTACCACGCCATGTACCAGGCGATGCTGGGATCCATGAGCCTCGCACTCTTGTCCAACAATGTCGGTCTCATGTGGGCGGGAGTCGAAGTCGCGACACTCGTCACCGTGCTCATGGTCGGCATCTACCGGACCGAACCGGCGATCGAAGCAGCTTGGAAATACTTCATCTTGGGTTCGGTCGGCATCGCCCTCGCGTTCTTCGGCACGATCCTCGTTTATCTCGCCGCCCAGGACGCGCTCGGTGAAGGCATGCCGGCTTTGGCCTGGAACCGGCTGTTGGCGGCGGCACCGCTGTTCGATCCGCAGCTTTTGGACCTCGCCTTCGTCTTCCTGCTCGTGGGCTACGGCACCAAGGTCGGGCTCGCGCCGCTGCACGCCTGGCTACCGGACGCCCATGCCGAAGGTCCCACACCGATCTCGGCCGTGCTTTCGGGTTTGCTCTTGAACGTGGCCCTTTTCGCTCTCTTGCGCTTCAAGCTCGTCATGGCTGCCAATCCCGCAGCCCTGACGCCCGGTCCGATCATGGTGACGATGGGGCTGCTCTCGCTCACCTTCGCCGCGCTCATGCTCTACCGCCGGCGCGACATCAAACGCTTCTTCGCCTACAGCTCGATCGAGCACATGGGGATCACGACCTTCGCCTTCGGCATGGGCGGCTCCTTGGCGAACTTCGCGGGTTTGCTGCACATGACCATGCACAGCCTCACCAAGTCCGCGATCTTCATGGCCGTGGGCCATGTCGCCCAGGTCAAGGGCACGCAGAAGATCGAGGCCTTGAAGGGCCTCGGCGCTACACATCCGATCCTCGCCTGGGGCTTCGCCACGGGTGTCGTGGCGATCGCCGGGCTGCCGCCGTTCGGTGTGTTCACGAGCGAGTTCCTGGTCGTGAGCTCGACTTTCGCGCGCGCGCCCTGGCTCGCGATCCCGCTCGGGATCGGCCTCCTCCTCGCCATGGGCGCGCTCGTCCTGCGGCTCGTGGACGTCGTCTTCGGCCCGCCCACGGGTCCGCGAACGCCGGTGCATGCGAGCTATCTGCCGATGTTCGCGCATCTGGTCCTGGTGCTGCTCGCCGGGATCTGGTTGCCCGAGCCGTTGGTGCGCTGGTTCCAGGCGATCGCGAGCCGCCTCGGATGAGCGCCAGTCCGGCCTTGGTCTTGCCCGAGCATCCCCTGGCCGAGCTCTTGGCCGGCCAGCCGATCGTCGTCGAACATCGGCCTTGGGCGCGACACCGTGTGGATCCACCCACTTGGGAGATCCTCGGCCGCCTCCTCGCCGTCGGCCGGCTCGATCTCCTCGGGCTCTGGGGCGAGCCGGAGGCGGTCCACGCGGCACTCTTCGAGCCCGCCACCCAGGTGTTGGCCGTAGTCTCGCTCGATTGCCCGAACGGTCGCTTTCCCTCGCTCGGTCGTCTGCATCCCCCGGCGATCCGTCTCGAGCGGACGATCCGTGACCTGTTCGGCCTGGAGCCCGAGGGGCTCGAGGACGCACGCGGCTGGCTCGACCACGGCCGTTGGCCTCTGCGTCGGCCCCTTTCGCCGAAACCCCTTCCGCACGACGGCACACCCGATCCCTACCCCTTTCTGCCCGTCGAGGGAGAAGGGATCCACGAGATCCCGGTGGGACCGATCCATGCCGGGATCATCGAACCCGGACATTTCCGCTTCAGTGCCCAGGGCGAGACGGTCGTCCGTCTCGAAGCGCGGCTCGGTTGGGTGCACAAGGGCATCGAAAGGCGCCTCGAAGGGCTTACCTGGCAGGAGGGCGCGCGGATCGTCGGTCGCGTCTCGGGAGATGCCACGGTCGCCTATCAATGGGCGTTCGCCAGGGCGGTCGAAGCGGTGAGCGGGACCGAACCACCGGCCCGAGCGGTCTTCTTGCGTGCGCTCATGGCCGAGCTCGAACGCATCGCCCTGCACCTCCACGACTTCGGCTTCGTGTGCAACGATGCCGCCTTCGCTCTCGTCCACACCCATACCGGGATCCTGCGCGAGCAGCTCCTCCAGCTCGTGAACGAGCTCTTCGGCCATCGCCTCATGATGGACCGGATCGTCCCGGGCGGGGTGGTGGCCGATCTCGACGCCGCGGAAGTCGACCGGCTGCGCGAGCTTTCGCGGACCCTCGCCCGACGCTTCGAGCGGCTCGTGCGGATCTACGACGACACACCCTCGCTCATGGATCGAACCGCCCGGACCGGCATCCTCGCCCCCGAGCTCGCCCGACGCTTCGCGGCCGGCGGTCATGTCGGGCGGGCCTCGGGGCGCGATTTCGATTCACGGCGCGATCTCGCTTATCCACCCTACGACGAGCTCCGGCCCAACGTCGCGGTTCGCACCCGGGGTGACGTCGATGCCCGGGTGTGGGTCCGGATCGAAGAGATCCGCGAGAGCCTGCGACTCGTCGAGCGGATCCTCGACCAGCTGCCACGAGGGCCGCTTTCGGTACCGGTCGCGAGCCGGGCGGGGGAGGGGATGGGGATCGTCGAATCCTTCCGCGGCGAGGTCCTGGTCTGGCTGCGACTCGATGCCGAGGGACGGATCGTGCGCTGCCATCCGCGCGATCCGTCCTGGTTCCAATGGCCGCTGCTCGAGGCTGCGATCGACGCCAACATCGTCGCCGATTTCCCCTTGTGCAACAAGAGCTTCGACTGCTCCTACATTCGACTGCTCCTACAGCGGTGTGGACCTGTGAGCCGGGAACTCCTTCTCGAAGGTCTCCTCGAACGCCCGGTGGCCATCCCGAAGCCGGAGCCCTCGCCCGAGGCTTTGGCCGAGCTCGCCCGGACGGTCGATCGGGCAGCCCTGGGACGGCTCGGCCGCTCGCTCGTGATCCGCGAGGTCGATGCCGGCTCCTGCAACGGTTGCGAACTCGAGATCCACGCCCTTTCCAACGCGATCTACGATCTCGAACGCTTCGGCATCCGGTTCGCGGCGAGTCCGAAGCACGCCGACGTCTTGATGGTGACCGGCCCCGTGACGCGCAACATGGCAGCGGCGCTGCGTCGGGCCTGGGAGTGTACCCCCGATTCCAAATGGGTCGTGGCGGTGGGAGATTGCGCGGCCGGCTGCGGGGTGTTCGCGGGTTCCTACGCCCTCGCCGGTGGGACCGGGGCGGTGGCCGAGATCGTCCCGGTCCATCTCCACATCCGGGGTTGCCCGCCCTCGCCGATGGCTCTGCTGCAGGGCCTTCTGGCGCTGCTCGAAGGAGGCTGAGAGGTCGCTTCAGGCCCGCGGCGGCACGTCCAGGCGGGCTACGACGCCTTCGAGCCGGGGATCGGGCGCCGGATAGCGCTCCATCACGAGCGGATCGTGGCCCGGCACGATGCGGTCGACGGCACCGGCGAGCGCGCGCAGCCGATCGTAGCCGCGCAACGTGGCCTCGACGTCGTGTACCACGAGGAACGGCCGATAGTCCAAGACGTTCTCGTAATAGTGCGCGGTGTCGGAAGCGAGGACCACGGGTCCGCGCGCGGTGGCGACCCGGACACACTGGATGCCCTTGGCGTGGCCACCGATCCGATGGACGGTGACGCCGGGTGCCACCTCCCCGTCGCCGTCGTGGAAGACGACCCGGCCCTCGAAAACCCGGCGGACCATGCCGCAGACATGCTCGACGCTGTAGGGCCGGCGGAGTTCGGCATAGGTCATGCAGCGGCCCGTCGTGTAGGCGAGCTCGGCCTCCTGGACGTGGAAGCGGGCGGCGGGGAAATGGTCGACCGTGCCGGCATGATCGTAGTGCAAGTGGGTCACGATCGCGTCGGGGATCTCTTCGGCGCGGATGCCGAGCATGGCGAGACCCTCGCGTGGCAGCCGGTCGATCCTCCGCCCACGGCGGGCAGCTTCTTCGGCATCGAAGCCGAGGTCGACGAGGATCACGCGATCCCCCGATCGCAAGAGCCAGACGTAGAAGTCGATCGGCATCGGCGCGGAATCGTGCGGATCGACGCCCAGGAAATTCTCCCGGCGGGTGCGCGCCGCGAGCCGAGCGTAGCGGATCGCGAAGACCTCCCAGAGCATGACCGTCCGAGCCACCCTCGTGCCTCGGAAGAAGGTGCTAGCAGGGGCAGGGCCGACCGGGGAGGGTGTCGGACGAAGTCGCCCATGCAGGGGGAGATGCGACGCTTGCACGCGCCGGGGTTCGCTCGCCTCGGTACCGAGCCTTAAGAGAACGCGGTCTGTTCAGCCTCCCTGTACCTCGGTGGGCCGGGCGGGAGCGATCCCGTCCGGCCCGATTCGTTCGCGGTCCCGCCGCTTCAGCCGGTTTCCTCCTCGTAGCCCGCGAGCGCGAGGGGGCGGGCTCGGATGCCGCGAAGACCGAGGGCGTGGACGAGGGCTTCCTCCCGCCCGTGGGTGATCCAGACCTCTTCGGCCCCGACCTCGCCGCAGCTGAGCAGGAGCTCGTCCCAATCGGCATGATCGGAAATCACGAGCGGGAGCTCCACCCCGCGCTGCTTGGCCCGTTGCTTCACCCGCATCCAGCCCGAGGCGAGGGCGGGGAGCGGATCGGGCAGGCGGCGGATCCAGCGGTCGGCGAGCGCGGAGGGCGGAGCCAAGACGATCTCGCCCGCGAGTTCCCGGCGGGCTCGCCCCCGTTCACCTACGGTTGCCGGCAAGAGCGGTCCGAGCCGGACGCCGTGCTCCTCGTAAAGGGCGCAAAGAGAGAAGAGAGCACCGTGCAAGTAGAGCGGCCGATCGTAGCCCGCGGCTCGCAAGAGCGCGATCAGCCTCTGGGCTTTCCCGAGCCCGTAGGCGCCCACGACGATCGCCCGGTCGGGGTTGGCCGCGCGAGCGCGCAGGAGCTTTTCGAGCTCCCGCTCGACCGGCGGGTGACGGAAGACGGGGAGGCCGAAGGTCGCTTCGGTCACGAAGAGGTCACAGGGAACCGGCGCGAACGGGGCGCAGGTCGGATCCGGCCGACGCTTGTAGTCACCCGACCAGACGACCCGCGTTCCCCCGTGCTCGATCACGATCTGGGCCGAGCCGAGGACGTGCCCGGCGGGCTCGAGCCGGAGCCGGACCTCGCCGAGCTCGATCGTCTCCCCCGTCGGCAGCGGCCGCAGCCGGCCGAAAGCATCCGCACCGTACCGCGTCTCGAGGATCGCACAGGTTTCCGGGGTGGCGACCACCTCGCCGTGCCCGGGCCGGGCGTGGTCGCTGTGGCCGTGGCTCAGAACCGCGAGCGGGACGGGCCGGACCGGGTCGAGGAAGAAGCCGCCCGGGCGGACGAACAGTCCTTCCGGTCGGCGCTCTAGCCAGGCGAACCGGCTCATCGGACGAGCCGTGCCGCGAGGATGCGGGCCCCGAGCAGCGCCTCGAGCCGGTGCTGTGCGAGCTCTAGGCTCGCCTCGTCGACCGGATGCGGAGCGAACCCGTAGAGCACGAAGAGAAGGCTGCGGGTCTCGGGACGCACGGCGGTGCGCACGCTGTCGCGGGTCGGGCTGCCGAACGGCCCTTCGCGGTCGGCGAGGAGCGGCAAGCCCTCGAGGTTCAGAACGATGCCGCCGATCCCGAGATAGCTCTCGCCCGCTCGCCCGGGTCGCGCGACGATCGGTGGGCGAAGCGTCTCCCGGTCGTAGACGCCGATCGAAAAGCCGGTCTCGAGCGAAACCAGCGTGCCGAGGTCGACCCAGGGATCGTGCTGCGGCAAAGGCTCGCCCTTGCGCAGCCGGCGAACGAGGGCTTCCGCCGAAGGTCGATAGCGGGCCGGATCCTTGCCGAGCGCCCGATAGGCTCCCCGGGTCGCGGCGATCGCCGGGATCTCCGTGGGTTCGCGCGCCCGTGCCGCTTCGCTCGCCGCGGCCAGAGCGGCGCGCAGCGTCGCGCTCGTTGCCCGACCATCGACACGGGCCTGGATCCACCCGAGCCCGAGCCGGACGGTGGCGGGAAAATCCGCGATCTCGACGCCGATCGTTTCCATAATCCTTCTTATCCGATCACCGTCCGCTTTCACCGTCCTCTTCACCCGTCCCGGCCCGCGCCGCGCTCGCCCACCTCGGCCAATCGCGCCCTGACCGCCGCTTCGAGTGCCGCCATGTCCTCGACCACGACGACTCCTTCGAATTCCTTGAGTCGGGCAGTGTTCTCGAGGTCGATCCGGCGCGGCCACAAGCGCACCATCCGATGTGGCGCCATACTGTCGTGGACGGGCTTGGTGTCGCAGGCGTAGACGATGATCGGGATCCGGCACTTGCCGGCTTGGGCGAAAACGTTGGTGACGAGCGTGTCGGAGATCCCACAGACGAACTTGGCGACCGTGTTCGAAGTCGCAGGCGCCACGACCAGCGTGTGGTACCAGCCGTCGTAGAAGCGCCCCACGGGCGGTGCGGAGGCGGTCGTGTCGCGGATCAGCCGGATACCGGGCGGGAACGGCTTGCGTTCACGGGTGTAGAGGAAGATGACCTCGGCCGCGGCCTTCGAGAGGAAGAGATCGAGCTCGCGGAGCTCGCGGATGATCTCGAGGCACGCCGTGAAATCGTGTCCCGAGCCGGTCAAGGCCCAGGCGAGCCGTGATTTCCTCGGCCGCTCCGCCTGCTCCTCGCGTGCTTCCTCCACGTCCTCGTCACTCCGACTCGAACCGACCGTCGGTCCGATCATCCGGCCTCGCCGAGCGTGGCCGGAGCGCCACCGCACGGCAAGCCCGCCCGGCTCGGTTCGAGCCCCCCGCTCTCGAGCGCGTCGATGTCGAAAAGGGAGGCCAGCCGGATCCGACCCCGATAGGTGCGCGCGAGCTCGGGGAAAGCTCCGTCGAGGATGCCCCGAGCTGCGAGCTGTTCGAGATCGATCGGCACCGGTGGGAGAGCTGACGCTTTGACGAGCAGGAGCTCCGGCACGGCGAGCCGGGTCGCGAGAAGGAGAGAAAGGCTGTCGGAGGTGACCCGCCAAGAGGCCTCGATCGTGGGATCGCGGCCGATCGTCGCCCAGGGGAGCCAAAGCATCGACCGCCCCGCTCGGGCGGCCGCGGCGATCTCGGCCGGCCCTTCGACCGAGACGAGCCGCGGCTCGATCGCCGCGAGGACGAGGGCATATTGTTGCATGGCGAGGATCGCCGCACCGTGGGCGGTGCGCTCGTCGAAGCCGAGTCGGGGCTGGAGGGCACGCACCGCATCGGCGAAGGGTCCCCCGCCCGGCACGACGAGCCGGGGCACGGGCCCCTCGGCGATCGCCGCGAGCCAGCGGGGCAGCGCCGGATCACCCGCGAGGCTGCCACCGAGCTTGACGATGGCCGCGAGCGCCGGCACGGGCGCCGCCGCTTCGCCCCGAAGGGACGCCATGGACACCACCCTCACCCTGTTCTCGCCGCCGCCACCATGGATCATGGGGGTCTTGAACGTCACCCCCGACAGTTTCTCGGACGGCGGCCGGTTCCTCGCTGCCGAGGCGGCGGTCGCCGCCGGCCGGCGGATGCTCGCCGACGGCGCGCATCTCCTCGACATCGGCGGGGAATCGACGGCACCCGGCCGTCGACCGATCACGAGCGAGGAAGAGATCGCGCGCATCGAGCCCGTGGTCGCCGCCCTCGCCGGTGAAGCCTTCCTTTCGATCGACACCTACCACGCGGCGACCGCCGCGCACTGCCTCGCGCGGGGTGCGCGGATGATCAACGACACCTCGGCGTTGCGCGCCGACCCGGCGCTCGCCGAGGTGGTCCGCGAACACGGAGCCTTCCTCGTCCTCATGCACGCCAAGGACGGCCCTCTGCCGCACGTCACCCCGGCCGATCGGACCTATCACGACGTCGTCCAGGAGGTGGGCGATTTCCTGGCCGAGCGGGTCGAGTTCGCGCTCGCTCGCGGCATCCCGGCGGAACGGCTCGTGCTCGACCCGGGCTGGAGCGCGTTCTTGAGCCACGATCCCGAAGACACGTTCCGGCTCCTGCGCGGGCTCGACCGTCTGGTCGAACGCTTCCGGCCGATCCCGATCATGGTCGCGATTTCCCGCAAAGGGGTGTTGAAGGTTCCCCTCGAGGAGCGCGACCCGGTCTCCCAACTCGCGGCGTTGATCGCGGTCACGCGCGGTGCACTCTACGTCCGCACCCATGCGCCGCGGATGATGGCGCAGTTCCTCGACATGGCCCGGCGCTGCGCTTGGCCGCTGCCGGATGTGGCTCAGCCGGTCGGCCGGACCTGACCTCCCACTCGGGCGGCTTCGAGCGCGGCCCAAAGTTCGGCGGCGCTCCGGCCCAGGATCGGATGACGCCAGTCGGGCCAGAGTTCGCACAAGGGCCCGAGCACGAAGTCCCGCTCGTGCATGCGGGGGTGCGGCAGGACCGGACGGGCGGGGGGTGCGCGGACCTCGCTCCCGAGGGCGACGAGGTCGAGGTCGAGCACCCGCGGCTGCCAGGGCAAGAGCTCGCGATTGCGGTCGCGGCCCATCGCCCGCTCGATCCCGTGCAGGACGGCGAGGAGCGCTTCGGCCGAAAGTTCGGTCGCGAGGATCACGACACCGTTCAGATAAGGTGGATGCTCGCGGACCGGATCGTCCGGATGGACGAGCGCCGGGGTCGTGATCCAACGTGAGCGGGCGAGGATCGGCCCCGCTTCCTCGGTGAGGAGCGCAAGCGCCGTCTCGAAGGTTCGCCGCGGCTCGCCGAGATTGGCACCGAGCGCTACGATCGCCTTTCGGCTCACCCTCACGCCTTCCCGCGGCTCATGAACCGGCACCGAGCTGCCAGCTCTGCACGAACCGACGTCCCTTGATGTCGGCCGCTTCGACCCGTAGTTCGCCCGGCCCTTCGGGCTGCAGGTGGAAGCCCAAAAGCGGATCCTCGGAGAGCGAGATGTCCGCCTCGACCTCGACGAGCGGCTTCCCGTTCCAGGTGATCCGGATCGTCTCGAGGTGATCGGCTGGGATCCAGTTCCGGGTCAGCTGATCGATCTGCATCCCGGAATATTGGGGATGACTGATCAAGAGCCGAAGTTCGTTGGGCTCGCCCGGACGGAAGCGCTCGGGCTCGAGGAGCTTCATCTTGCCGAGCCGGGCGTAGGCTGCTTCCTTGTCCTTCGAGGCCGGGGCGGAGCAACCGCCCGAAGCCTTGACGAAGCGCTCGACCATGAAGAGAGCCCCGTCGTTGGTCTCGGCCACCGCCCGGACGGGGGTGTACTCGTTGACGCGGATCCGGGTCGTGATCGAGGCCGAGCCGGTCGCGGGTGCGAGTTTGAAAACAGCCGCCCGCGGCGCCGGGTTGCGGTCGATGAGGAGATGGATCGCTCGGATGTAGCGCTCGGGTGTTTGCGGCAGGAAGGCTTTGACCGCGACCTCGACGAGAGCGGCGTCGTGAGCGCGGTCCGGTGCCTCGAGTTCGATCAATCCGGTACCATCGTGCACCGGTCGGTTCTCGAAGAAAACCTCGCGCAAGACGTCCCATTGGCTCCGGGCGCGCGCCGGCCGAACGAGGGAGACCGCGAGGCAGCCGCCGGTCGCGACGAGCAGACGGCGGCGGGCGAAGGGAAGCGGGCTCATTCCCATTCGAGCTCCTTGTAGGCCGCGGTGATGTTGCGCGGATGATTGTCCGATGACAACAGCCAGTCGCCGGCCGGTGGTGGTTCGGCGAGGAGCGCCGAGAGTGAGCGGCCCCGCGCGATCGCTCGGCGGACGGCGGCCACGAGATCGTCGAGATAGCGTCGTTGCGGTGTGAGTGCCTCGGGCCATGGAGCCGAAGCCGGCCCGTGGCCCGGGACGACGAAGCGAGCGGGGATCCGGGCGAGCTCGTCCATCACGCGCAGCCAGCCGAGGAGCGAGCCGTCGATCACCGGGATCCGCTCCAAAAAGAGCAGATCGCCTGCGATCAACGTGTCGGTCGCCACATCGAGCACGGTGAGGTCGCAATCGGTGTGCGCGGTGGGCCAGGCACGGAGTTCGAGCACACGATCGCCGAGATCGATCCGCCGCGGCGTCTCGATCGCGACCGGCTCGTCGATCGGCACGGGCTCGGCGCCGTCGACTGCCGCCCCGAGGAGCCGATCCATGGCCGCACGGTAAGTCGGGAAACGGTCGAGAAGGGCCGCTTCGAGCCGGGCATGACCCCAGATCCGTGCCCCACTCGCACGGAAGACGGTGGCGCCCATCACGTGATCGGGATGGTGGTGGGTCAAGATCAGATGGCGGATCGGCCGATCGGTCCGCGCCGCGAGTGCTTCGCGGAAGTCGTGCGCCTGGGCCGGGCTGCCGCCGGCATCCACCACCGCGACCGCATTGGCGCCCGCGATCGCGACGAGATTGGCGATACCGCCCCGATTGTGGGGGGTGAAATCCTCGTGCACACCCACCTGGACGAACAGCCCCGGTGCGATCTCGACGAGCGGCAGCGCCGCGGCACCCGCGCTCCACAGGGATGCCGCAACGGTGAGGCCGGCGACAGCTCCCAGCAAGACTCGACGATCGATCGCCGAGCCGGTCACCCGCAATCCCTCCCCTTTCGGCCGGCGGGCGCTTGCCGGGACCGGCCGGGGCCTCCATAGCAGCCGGGCGCCGCGCCGGACCAGCGGTCCGTAGGGGCCTCGGGGGGAGATGGGATGGACGAGCCGCGATCGGGCAACTGGCAATGCCTCGCCCTGCGTGAGGTGCCGCTCGAGGTGCGGCTCGGAGTCTACCCGCACGAGCGCGCGCGGCCGCAGCGCATCTTCGTCGACGTCGAGCTGTGGCGACGGATGGACCGGTTCACCGGCGCAAGTCTCGCCGACTGTCTCGACTACGATCGGATCTACCGCTGGTTGGTCGAGACTTGGCCCGCCCGGCCCCACACCGAGCTCTTGGAACAACTCGCCGAGGAGCTGCTCGGCAAGTGCTTCGAAGATCCGCGGGTCGAATGGTGCCGGGTGCGGATCCGCAAGCCGGAAGCGCACGGCGGGCGGGGTGTGCCCGAGATACTCGTGACCCGTGGGCGATCGGCTCTCGGCTGATCCGCCGCGGTCGTTCTTCCGTATCCACCTATTGGTTCGGTAAGGGAGGCTCGACCGTGCGCTCGGTGCTCACCCTGCTGTTCTCGATGCTGCTCACCCTTCACGCCGTGCCGGCCGCAGCGATCATGAGCGGTGCGGAGAGCCCGCGCGCCCGCTCCTCCGATTCCGACTATGCCGACGGACGCGAGGCCTTCCTGCGCAAGGACTGGAAGGCCACGATCGAATCGCTCCTCAAGGTCGTCGAGCGGCGTCCGCATCACGACAATGCCCACAACATGCTGGGCTTCGCCTATCGCAAGCTCGGCGATTACGATCGGGCACTCTTCCATTACGCGAAGGCGCTCGAACTCAATCCACGCCACAAGCAGGCCCTCGAATATCTGGGTGAGGCCTATCTCGAGCTCGGTCGGATCGAAGAGGCCGTGGCGACGGCCCGACGGCTCGACGAGGTCTGCCGCTTCATCGTCATGGCGTTCGACAACAACGGTTGGAAGCGCGGCTGCGAGGAGCGCGAGGACCTCGAGAAGGCCTTCGCCGAGCACGGCGTGCCCTGGCCTTTGCCGGAATGAGCCGGGCTCACTCCTCGGGTTCCGGCTCGGCCGTGGCCGGGACCAGTGGTAGACCTGCCTCCTCCCAGCCCTGGATCCCGTCCGGATACCAATGGACCCGCCGGTAGCCGAGCTCGTGGCGGGCCCGCTTGGCGGCATTCCAGCTCATCCAACAATCGCGCTCACAGTAGAAGACCAGTGGTTTGGTCTTCACGCCGCCCGTGAGCTCCTCGAGGCGTCGGGCGAGCCAAGCAGCGGTCGAGACCGGCAACTCCCCGAGCCCGACGTTGGGTAGCCACACCGAACCCGGGAGATGAAAGCGGGGCGGCGGCAACCAAGGTCGGTCGGTGCCACGGCCGGGCGGGCGTCGCGGCGCCGGCATGACGTCGATCAGAACGACCGGTTCACGGGCCAGAAGCGTGATCAGTCCCGCGGTGTCGAGCACGACCGCACCTTCGAGCGTGCGCGGGACCGGCGCCCGGTAGGCATCGAGCCGATAGCCCTCGGGCTCCGGTACCGCGGCCGGATCGGCGGGTGCAGCACGGCTCGGCCGCTCGACCAACAGACGAACGAGTTCGACGAGGAGGGCCCGACGAGCCGGCCCTTTCATTCCGCTTCGAGCAGCTCGCGGAGCCGACTCGTCACCGGTCCCGGACACGGTCCGGCGAGCATCCGACCATCGACGCTCGCGACCGGGCGGATCCCGTGCACCGCGTTGGTGGTGAAGATTTCTTCGGCTCGGGCGAGGAAATGACGTGGGACCTCGGCTTCGACCGCGAGCCAGCCCTCGGCCCGGGCGCGCTCGAGCAGGACCGCCCGGGTCACGCCCGGCAGCGCCCCCTCCGCCACCGACGGCGTCCAGATCCGCCCTTCGACGACGAGGAACAGATTGGCTGCCGAGGCACAAGCGAGTCGGCCGGCCGTGTTGCACAAGAGCGCCTCGTCGCCGCCGGCCGCGACCGCTTCCCGTAGCGCCAGGATCTGATCGAGATAGGCCGTGCTCTTGATCCGGCTCGAAGGCGAAAGCTCGTTGCGGCGGACGCTCTTGACCAGGACGACGTGGGCCGGGGCCACGGGCTCCGGTAGCGGGAACGCGGCGAGCAGCAGGGTCGGCGTCGGCCGTTCGGGTGGCGCGAGGCCGCGAGGGCCGGGCCCGCGGGTGAGGGTGAGCCTCAGGACCGCCTCGCCGCGCGCGAAGCCGTTGGCCAAGAGGAGCTCGCGGGCCGCCGCGGCGAGGCCCGGATCATCGAGCGGCAGGGGGATGTCGAGCAGCCGGGCCCCTTCCGACAAACGGGCCCAGTGTCGCTCGAGCCGGAGGATCCGGCCGTCGCGGGCCCGCATCGTCTCGAACACGCCATCGGCCAGGAGGAAACCGCGGTCGGTCGGATCGATCCGGACCGCCTCGACCGGCCGCAGCGCACCCTGGTGCCAGACGATCAAAGGCGCGCCTCCTCCCCGCACCACCGGGCCCCGGCCTGCTCGACCGCCACAACCCCCGTGCCGCTCGGCGATACCAGGAAATTGCGCAGAAGATCGTGACCATGTTCGGTCAACACCGCCTCGGGGTGGAACTGCACGCCGTGAACCGGATGGCGGCGATGGGCGAGGCCCATGATTTCGCCCTCGGGGCTGCGGGCGGTCACCTCGAGCTCGTCCGGCAGTCCTTCCTCCTCGACGATCAGCGAATGGTAGCGGGTCACGCGTAAAGGCGAGGGAAGCCCGCGGAAAACGCCCGTGCCGCGATGGACGATCGGGCTCGTCCGGCCGTGCATCGGCCGACGGGCGCGTCCGACCCGCCCGCCATGGGCCACGGCGATGCACTGATGGCCGAGGCAAACGCCCAAGATCGGGATGCGGGCGGCGAAGCGGCGGACCAACTCGACCGAGATCCCCGCCTCCGCGGGTCCGCAGGGGCCGGGCGAGAGGATGATGTGCGAGGGGCGTAGCGCCTCGATCTCGGCGAGGCCGATCGCGTCGTTGCGGACGACGAGCCGCTCGAAGCCGAGCTCGGCCACGTAGCGGGCGAGGTTGAAGACGAAGCTGTCGTAATTGTCGACGAGGAGGATCAAGGACCCACTCCCTCGTCTGCGAGCGCTCGCAACAGCGCTCGTGCCTTGGCCATCGTCTCCTCGTACTCGGCCGCGGGTTCGCTCAAGGCCGTGATTCCGCCGCCCACGGCGAAGGTGACGGTGCGGTCGCGGATCGCGAAGGTACGGATCGTGATCGCGCTGTCCATCGTGCGATCGAAGCCGAGCCGGAGGATCGTTCCGCAATAAGGTCCCCGTCGGTCGGGCTCGAGCTCGGCGATGATCTCCATCGCCCGGATCTTGGGGGCACCGGTGATCGAGCCACCCGGGAAGGTCGCCCGCAAGAGGTCGACGGGTCCCCGGCCGGGCTCGAGTTCGCCCACCACGGTCGAGACCAGATGATGCACGGTCGGGTGGCGCTCGACGATGCAGAGCTCGGGCACCTGCACACTGTGCGGCCGACACACCCGCGAGAGATCGTTGCGCAGGAGATCGACGATCATCACGTTCTCGGCCTGCTCCTTTTCGCTCTCGCGGAGCTCGCGGGCGCGTGCTTCGTCCTCCTCGGGCGTGCGACCGCGCGGTCGTGTCCCCTTGATCGGTCGGGTCTCGACCCGCGAGCCCTCGAGCCGCAGGAACCGTTCGGGCGAAGCCGAAGCGATCACCGTCCGGCCGAAGTCGAGGAACGCCGCCATGGGTGCCGGGTTGATCCGCCGCAGCCGGCGATAGAGGTCGAACGGATCGAAGCCTTCGAGCAGGGTGGTGACGAAGCGCTGGGCGAGGTTGGCCTGGAAAATGTCGCCCGCGAGGACGTAGTCGATCACCCGCTGTACCGCCGCCTCGAAACCCGCCCGGTCGAAATTGCTCACCGGTTCGGGCAACGCGATCGGGCTCGGAGGCGGCAGCTCCGGTGCGCTCGCGAGCCGCTCGAACAGCCATGCCGAGCGGGCGGCACGACGGGCGAGCCGGGCTTCCGGAGCGAGTTCGGGAAAGCCCGAGCTCACGATCCAGGCGCGCCGTTCGACCAAATCGAAGCCTGCGACCGTGTCGTAGAAGCCGAGTTCGAGATCGGGGAAGGACGGCTCGTCGCCCGCCGCTGCCGGCAAGCGCTCGAGATGGCGGGCCGCCTCGTAACCGATCCACCCCACCACACCCGTCCGGAAAGGCGGCACCACGGCCGGATCGGAGGGTAAGTGGAAGCGCGCGAGGCAACGCTCGAGGAGAGCCCAAGGATCGCCCGTGCGGCGCTCGTCCCCGAGCCGGATCCGCCCGTCCCGGCTCGACAGGAAAAGGAAGGGATCGGCTGCCACCCAGCTCCAACGCCCGAGCCCGGGGTCGAGCCGGGCGCTGTCGAGCAGCACCGGCGCCGGTAGATCGCGCAGCGCGGCGAAGGCCCGAAGCGGGTCGAGGAACGGGATCTCGCGGACCAAGAGGCTCATGCGCGGAGGCTAGGCGCCGCGCCCGTCACCCCGCAACGTCCCGATCGCCGTGCGGCGAGTCTCGCGCGACCTTCAGATGCTCCGGCCGCGCTCGCAGCGCCAGCCGCCCTCGAGGACGAAGCCCGGATGTTCGCGCAGCCAGCGGGCGACCTCCATCTGGCCGAAGAGCTGGCAGCGGAAGGCGGGCCCGTCCCAAGGGAGCTCGATCCGATCGCAACGCGGCTCGGGAGCCCCGGTGAGGCAGGCGACGAAGGTCAAAACGTAGAGCATCGGGCAGGATCTCCGGGCGGCACCCGCGACCCGCGCGGGCACCCCTCGTCTTACGCCCGCGACGATGACGCGGATGACGGAATCGTGCCAAGCCGACCGGTGTCTCCTCAACAGAAGAGCAAGAGTTCGCCCTTGCCGAGATCGGCGAGATCGCCCACGAGCCGGCGCGCCCGCCGCGAGGGCAAAAGATCGGGGAGGCCGAGTCCGGCGAGGTGCCGCTCGAGGACCGCGAGCCAGAGGAGATCGTGGACACCCGTGTCGACGAAGGTCGGACCGGGATCGACCGCCCCCTCGAAGAGGAGCACCGAGCCCCGGCGCATGGCCGCGCCGGGGCGGGCCCCACAGGGGCCGAGGACGATCACGGTGCCACCGCGTAGGGCGAACCCCGCATGCTCGCCGCAGCCGCCGCGGAGGATCAGGAGCCCTCGCCGCATGGCGTCGCCGGCCATCGGCCCCGTGCGGCCCTCGACGTACACCGTGACACCCGAGGCCCCGCCGCTTCCGGGCAAGGCACCGGCGAGCCGTTCGCCGGCGTCCCCGTGCACGAAGAGGACCCCCCCACTCGCTTCGGCTGCGGCGAGCGCGCCCACGCTGCCCTCGACCTCGATCCGCCCGGCGCGCATGCCGAGGCCGAGCTCGACCCCGGCGTCGCCCGCGACCCGGATCGTGCCCCGGGCGAGCCCGGCGCCGATCCGATCGCAGAGCCGGTTCGTGCCTTCGAAGACGAGCGTGTCGTCCTCGCCCGGCCGCGAGCGGATCGCGAAGAGCTCGCCCGCCGGGACCGAACGGTTGCCGTAGCGGAGCGGGATCGCGGCGATCTCGGCCTCGCTCGCGCCGAGCACGCGCTCGGGTGCGAGGGCCGAAAGGTCGAGCGGCAGAGCCGGAGGCTCGCGGAGGCGGAGGGTGCGCGCGGTCATCGCGCCCGACCATCGGCGCGGATCGGGCCGCCCGGCAAGAGCTTCTCGTCGCGGCAGCGGGGCCCGCGGCGACTTGGCCGAACCCTCCTGCCCGTGGCACGATCCGCGCCATGCGCGAGCATCTCGTCTTCTTGACCGGCCGGCTCGCCGAGCCGCGCCTCAGACAGGTGCTCGAGAGCCTGGGCGAGACGCCCTTCTCCTGGGAGATCCGTCAGATGGGGGTCCAGGTGGCGGCCCTCATGACGCCCGAGCTCATCGCCCGCCGCCTGGGATCGGTCGAAGGGGCGAGTAAGGTCGTCCTCCCGGGGCGGGTCCGGGGCGCGCTCGAGCCGCTCGCGCAGAAGTTCGGCGTTCCCTTCGAGCGCGGCCCCGAGGAGCTCGTGGATCTCCCCCGCCATCTCGGCCGCAAGGGCCCGCCGCCCGACCTCTCGCGCCACGATTGCCGGATCTTCGCCGAGATCGTCGAGGCCCCCGAGCTCGCGGTCGAGGCGATCCTAGCCCGAGCCCGTGAGCTCCGGCTCGAAGGGGCGGACGTGATCGACCTCGGCTGCCTGCCGGGTCGACCCTTCCCGCACCTCGAGGAGGCGATCGCCGCTCTGCGCGCCGAGGGGTTCGTCGTGAGTGTCGATTCCGGCGATCCCGAGGAGCTCCGGCGCGGCGCTCGGGCTGGCGCCGCGTTCCTCTTGAGCCTGCACGAGGACATCCTCGACTTGGCCTTCGAGAGCGAGTCCACGCCGGTGCTCGTGCCGGCGCGGCCGGGTGATCTCGAGAGCCTGGTGCGCGCCTGCGAGCGACTGGCCCGCGTCGGTCGTCCCTACCTCGCCGATCCGATCCTCGATCCGATCCATCTGGGCTTCACCGATTCGATCGTCCGTTACCACGAACTCCGCCGACGGTTACCCGAAGTCGAGATGCTCATGGGGGTCGGCAACCTCACCGAGCTCACCGATGCCGACACGACCGGTATCACCTTGCTCCTCATGGCGGTCTGTTCGGAGCTCGCGATCCGCAACGTGCTCGTCGTGCGGGTGAGCCCGCATTGTCGGCGAGCGGTGGTCGAGGCCGATCGGGCGCGGCGGATCCTGTTCGCTGCCAAATGCCGAGATACACCGCCGCAGTGGATCGATCCCGCCCTCCTCTGTCTGCGCGATCGCCGTCCTTTCACCGAGGAGCCGGAGGAGATCGCCGCCGAAGCCGCACAGATCCGCGATCCGAACTTCCGGATCCGGGTGGCTCGCGACGGGGTCCACGTCTTCAACCGTGACGGACACGTCGTGAGCACCGACCCTTACGATCTCTTTCCCCGGCTCGGGGTCGAGAGCGACGGATCACATGCCTTCTACCTCGGCTACGAGCTCGCCAAGGCCGAGATCGCCTTTCGTCTCGGTAAACGCTACGTCCAAGACGAGCCCTTGCGCTGGGGCTGTGCGGTCGACCTGCCGGAGGAGGATCCCGACCGTCACAGGGCACCGGGCGTCACGCTCGCCAAGCGCCGCGGTGGATCCGCAAGCTGATGCCGTTCATCCGCGAATCGATCGTCGTGACGGTGGGTACGGACGGTCGGGCCCACGTCGCACCACTCGGCCTGATCGAGCGAGGCGACCGGCTCGTGATCGCGCCGTTCCGGCCTTCGACGACGCTCGCCAATCTCGAACGGCACCCCTTCGCGAGCGCCTGCTACACCGAGGACGTCCGCGTCTTCGCCGGCTGTGTGACCGGGAAGAGGCGCGATTGGCCCGTGGTCCCGGCCGAGCGGATCGCCGGCTTCCGGCTCGCCTCCTGCCTCGCCCACGAGGAGCTCGAAGTGATCGCGGTCGAACCCGACCCGCTGCGCCCGCGCTTCCTCTGCCGGGTGGTCCACGGCGTCCGCCACGGACCGTTCCTGGGCTTCAATCGGGCCCGGTTCGCGGTGATCGAAGCCGCCATCCTGCTCTCCCGCCGCCATCTCTTGCCGACGCGTGAGATCGAGGACGGCCTCGGTCGGCTGCGCGTGCTGGTCGACAAGACGGCGGGTGAGGTCGAGCGCGAGGCCTGGGGTTGGATCGAGGAGGCCTGGTGGGGCGACCCGCCGGAACGGCGCTAGATCCGGGGCGGAGGAAGCCGATCGCCGATCGCCGCCAGAACTGCAGCCACCGTCGGGAGTGCCGTACGGCGCAAGCTGCGGCTGCGGAGCGCCACCACGGGATCGGTGCGGTAGAGATCACCCGGATGATCGAGACCCGGGGTGGCGACCGGGAACCTCACCTCGGCGGTATCCGGCACCGGTGACCCCGGCCGGCTCACGAGAACGGTCGGCACCGTCGTGAGGGGCGGCGGACGCGTGCCGAACGCGTCGATCCAGACGAACAGGTCGGCGGCACCTTCCTCGAGGAGCCGTTCGGCGCTCCAGCGCTGGGGATCGTGGTCGGGCGCGCCGTCGGCGTAGCTCACTGGGTCCGGCACCCCCGCTTGCCAGAGGAGGAGTTGGCGTGCCGTCACCGCACCGGGCGCGGCGGCGAGCGGCAGACCGATCGCCCGGCCGTCGGCGTTGAGCTCACGGGTCAGCGCGGCCGCATGGAGCGCCAGGAGCGTCGGCTCGGGCAACGTGCCGATCGACCAGACGAGGAGGCGGCACGAAGCAGCTCGGATTGCCGCGGCGAGATCCCGCCAAGGTTCCGGGGCGGCGATCGACCGCCCGCGCAGGAGGGCGCGCAAAAGGGCGATCCGATCGGGAAGTTCGGCGGCCGAACAGGGCAGATGCTCGATCGCCGGCTCTTCGGGCGGTGCTCCGCCGAGCTGAACGATGCGCCGCGGCCGGTCGTCGAGCCGTACGGCCGGCAGGAGCACCCGTTCGACGAGCCGCGGGGCGGTCGTTCGCCAGCCGTCGCCCAGGAGCAGCACGAGATCCGGCCGGTTGCGCGCTTCGGCGAGGGTGCCGGTCACCCAACCGGCGCGCTCGACGGCGCGAAGCTGAGCACGAGTGCCCTCCCCGGTCATCGGATCGAGTACCCCACCCGTCCGCTCGGCGAGGGCCACGGCCGCGCGCAGACCGGCCAGATCGGCCTCGAGGCCGGCCAGGAGCGGCAGGCGGGCGGCAGCGAGCAGCTCGGCCGCACGCACGAGCGCCGTCTCGAGCTCGACCGGCTCGCCGCGAAGGCGCGGCCGGAGATCGTCGGGAAGCGGGCGAGCGAAGGCTTCGATCGCCCGCGCGCAGCCTTTGCTCGCAACCGCGAGCCGGTCGCCTTCGACCGCGACCTCGAGATCGTCGCACAGAAGGGCGCAGAACGGGCAGACGACCTCGCGCTCGATCCGTCTCGGCTCCGAACCGCTCACTCGCCGCTCTCCGCACGCGCCCACCCCGGCCGGAGCGGGCTTAGCGCAAGCGGCAGGGCCACGGAACGGTCGGTGCGGGTCAGCCGGTCTTCGCCGTCGCCGGCTTGTCGTACTTGATGTAGGCGAAGCGCAGATCGTTCTGTGGCGTGCCCTCGAGCGGCCCGCCTTCGAGGCCGGGCTGCCACATGATCACTTCCTCGATCTTCGCGGCGAGCGCGAAGTCCTTGTCGGTGATCCCTTTGTGGTCGTGGGTCTTGAGCCGGACCTCGACCCAGGCGTAGGACGCCGTGATGTCCGGGTGGTGCCAAGCGGCCTCGGCCAGGTGGCCCACGGCGTTGATCACCATGAGCGTGCCCTTCCAGCTGTTGGTTCGGTAGGTGCGGCGGATCCAGCCGCCCTCGACCCGCCAGTGCGGCAGCTCGCGGGCGAGCCGCTCGGCCGCTTCCTCCTCGCTGTAGACGTGGAGCCTCTTCGCCTCGGCCATGCCGGCCTCCCCTCCCTCGCTCGATCCGACCGAGGATCTAGCGGTCGACGGAAGGCGGACAAGCCGAAAAGGCGATTTGCCCTCGGGGGTTCGGGGGGCTAGACCGCCGCCCGGACGACGGGGGAGGTCGAAGCGTGGTCGAATGGGTGGAGCGAGTCCGGGTGCGTGCGCCGGCGCGGCTCCATCTCGGCTTCCTCGACCTTTCCGGTGAGCTCGGCCGGCGGTTCGCGAGCCTCGGCCTGGCGATCGAGGAGATCGCGACCGAGCTCGAGCTCGCCCGGGGTCGGGAACCGATTGCAGGAGCGGAGGCCGAGCGGGCAGCTCGGAACCTGCACAAGCTGCGTTCGGCCTGGGGGGTCGCGGAGCCGATCACGGTCCGCGTTCGCGAAGCGATTCCGGCGCATGCCGGGTTCGGCTCGGGCACCCAGCTCGGCCTTGCGATCGGTGCCGGCCTCGCGCGCCTCCTCGGGCGCGAAGAGCCGCTCGAGGCGATCGCCGAGTTGCTCGATCGCGGCGGCCGCTCGGCGATCGGACTCGGCGCCTTCGCTCATGGAGGGTTCCTCGTCGACGGCGGCCGTGCCCCCGAGGATCGGTTCCCACCGCCCCTGACCGTCCGGTTGGCCTTTCCCGCAGCCTGGCGGATCTTGCTGATCCTCGATCCGACCCGGACGGGCGTCCACGGCCCGAGCGAGGCCCGGGCCTTCGCCGCCCTGCCGCCGGTCACCGACGATCCGGCGGACCGGCTCTGTCGGCGCGTCCTCCTGCAGCTTCTTCCCGGGCTCGTCCGCGCCGAACTCGACCCCGTGGCCGAAGCTTTGGCCGAGATCCAGCGGGTGATGGGCGAGCGCTTCGCGCCCTTCCAAGGTGGCGGGCGGTTCGCGAGCCCGGCCGTGGCCGAGGTCGCGGCCCGGCTCGAGGCCGAAGGTGTGCGCGGCGTGGGGCAGACCTCCTGGGGTCCCACGGGCTGGGCGCTCTTTCCCGACGCCGCCTCGGCCGACGCCGCCCGGCGCGATGCCGAACGGCGCTTCGCCTCGCTGGGGCTCCGCTTTCGGGTCGTCGCCGGCCGCAACCGGCCGGCCGAGATCGTCTCGTTTCCCCCAGCCTTCGAACCGGAGAGCCTGCCTTGAGCAACCCGCCGAGCATCCTCCACTTCGTGACACCGCTCAAGAATCCGAGCCCGTTCGACGTCAACATGGCGGCCGACGCCGGCTTCGATCACATCCTGCCCTACACGCAGGTGACGCTCGAGGAGGTCCGCCCGCTCGTCCAAGACGCGATCTTCTCGCGCGCACCCGAGGATGGTCGAGCGACGGCGATGCTGATCGGTGGGCGAGATCCGCTCCTCGCTCTCGACATGCTCGAGGAAGCCAAGACGGCGATGCTGCCGCCCTGGTTCGAGATCTCGCTCATGGCCGATCCCTCGGGAGCCTTCACGACGGCCGCGGCGATGATCGCCGCGGTCGAGAAGACCTTGCGTGGCCGCGGACACGAGCTCACGAACAAGCGCGTCGCGGTGTTCGGCGCTACGGGTCCGGTCGGTCGGATCGCCGGTCTCATGGCGGCTCTCGCAGGCGGTCGCGTCGTGCTCGCCGGCCACGACGGCCCCACCCGCGTCCGCCAAGCGGCGGGCGAGCTCGGCGGCCGCTTCGGGGTCACCCTCGAAGGCGCGGACGGCTCGGATGCCGAGAAGAAGAAAGCGCTCTTGGCCGAAGCCGAGATCGTGCTCGCCGCCGGGAAAGCCGGGATCCGAATCCT
>Ga0308415_1000021_pt1 | contig 55314 bp, 45 predicted proteins | sample HotsprSampleOS55_FD_203465 | JGI IMG/M metagenome (GOLD analysis project Ga0308415, IMG submission 203465) | Hot spring phototrophic mat microbial communities from Octopus Spring, Yellowstone National Park, Wyoming, United States - 20090730_OS55 ... | reverse complement strand
TCGGTTCGGAGTATCGCGGTCATCCGGCGGGGACGTTGGGCGATCTGGCTGTCTTTGCCTTCTACCCGAACAAACAGATCACCACCGGCGAAGGGGGCATGATTGTCACCAACAACGAAGAATGGGCTGTGTTGCTGCGCAGTCTGCGCAACCAGGGTCGTGATGTGTTCGACGCCTGGTTGAACCATACCCGGCTTGGCTTCAACTATCGGCTCGACGAGTTGAGCGCTGCGCTGGGGTGTGTGCAAATGCAGCGCATCCACGAGTTGCTGGCAAAACGCGCGCGGGTGGCAGCGTGGTACAACGAACGGCTCGCCGATCTCGAACTGGTCGAACGCCCACTGATCAGCGACACGACCACGGTGATGAGCTGGTTCGTCTATGTGGTGCGGATCAAACCGCCTGCTCGCCGCGATGTGGTGATGCGCATTCTGGCAGCCAGCGGTATTCCGAGTCGTCCGTACTTCACACCGATCCATCTGCAACCGTTCTACCGCAAACGGTTCGGTTTCCGCCGGGGCGATTTCCCGGTGACCGAACACCTGGGGGATACGTCGCTGGCGCTGCCGTTTTCCAGCGTCATGACCGAATCGCAGGTCGATATGGTGTGTGAACAGTTGCGCCGCAGTCTGGTGCAATCGATCCAGTCTGAAAATACGGTAGGCGTGGTGTGAGTCGTGAGATGACAGATCAGAAACGAATATCACAAGTGCGCATAATCACACGCCTGCAATTGTCACACCGATCCGCCCGCCTGGGATACGCAACGCTTCTGACCATCGCTGCCCTGACGGTCAGCGCCGAGTGGTGGTTGCCGGCGTTGGGCGGTCTGCTGGCGCTGGAAGGACGACCAGCGCACGCCGATGCGATTGTCGTGCTTGGCGGCGGGTTCCCGTTGCGTGACCAGCACGCGATCGATCTCTACCGTGAGGGGTGGGCGCGGGAGATCTGGCGCACCGGCGATCTGCCCGGCGGCTCGGTCGTGCTGCAGAAGGCACGCCAACTGGCAATCCAGCAGGGGGTTCCCGAAACGGCGTTCGTGCCGGTGGCGACCGATAGCACCTGGGCGGATGGGCGCGAAATTGCACGCATGGCGCAGGAGCGCCACGTCCGACGCCTGCTCATTGTCACCGACTGGTCTCACAGTCGGCGTGCCATGTGCGTGATTAATCGTCATCTTGCCGGTACCGGCGTCGTTGCGTTCTACGATGGTCCGCGCCATCCGCCCTACACGCCGGTCAACTGGTGGCGTGATCCCGAAGGTCGCCGGATTGTGTCCGGTGAGATGCTCAAGACGATCTACTATCTGCTGCGTTTCGGTGTGACGCCCTGGTCGTGTTGAGCAATCTGCTGCGCAACGGCGCGAAGCGGAACAGGAGGAGGAAATGTCTCGATCATTGCCTGCCGGACATCTATGCACAATAGATGTGTTGATGTTGACCATTGCAGCGTTTGTCAGTTATGCGCTGCGTCTCGAGCGTCTCGATCTGGGTGAGCACTGGCGGTCGTTCGTGCTGTTTGCCGGAATAGCGCCGGTTGTTGTGCTGATGCTCTTTGGGGTGACACGGGTCTATGCCCAGTACTGGCGCTATGCATCGTTCCACGAATTCAGTCTGCTGGCGTGGGCGCTTGTGTGCGCCGGGATCGTTCTGGAAGGCATAGTGCTGATCGGGCGCGCCCTGTTTCCGGTGATACCAGTCGTTCCGTTGTCGATCCCGCCGATCTTTGTCTTATCTGCGCTGATGCTGACCGCGTTGCCGCGCTTGATGATGCACGCGCGATTTCAACCTTCCCCCCAGCGCTGGTATCGACAGAGCGGTAATCGTGCGCTGATCATGGGCGCCGGTGAAGCCGGTGCAATGATTGTGCAGAGTATGCGTCTTGCCCGGCAGAATAATGTCATTGTGGGCTTTGTCGATGATAACCCGCACAAGCGAGGCGTGCGCATCAATGGCGTGCCGGTGCTCGGTGATCGTCACGATATTCCACGCCTGGCGGCAGAGTATCAGATCAACGAGGTGATCATCGCCATGCCGAGTGCGCCGGGCAAAACCATCCGTGAGATTGTTGCGATCTGCGAACGCGCCGGTGTGCGCGCCCGCATCATCCCCGGAATTGCCGAACTGGTCGATGGTCGGTTCAGCGTCAATCATATCCGCGATGTGCAGATCGAAGACCTGCTCCGCCGCGCGCCGATACGAACCGATATGCAGGCGGTGGGGAGCCTGATCCGTGGGCGGCGCGTGCTGGTCACCGGCGGGGGCGGATCGATCGGGAGTGAAATCTGTCGCCACGTGCTGCGGTACGAACCGTCTGACCTGATCATTCTCGGTCACGGTGAAAACAGTGTATTCGCCATCCACAACGAGTTGTATCGGTGGTTGAACACGCCACGCGGAGAGTCGGATGGCGTAGACGGTGATGGACAATGCCGGTCATATCGCACGCCAACGCTACATACGGTGATTGCCGATATTCGTTTCGCCGAGCGCATCCATGCAGTGTTCGAGCGGTATCGTCCGGAGATCGTGTTCCATGCTGCAGCGCATAAGCACGTTCCGCTGATGGAAGCCAACCCCGTCGAAGCGGTGACCAACAATGTGCTTGGCACGCGCAATCTGCTCGATGCTGCAATTGTCACCGGCGTTGAACGCTTCGTCATGATCTCGACCGATAAGGCGGTCAATCCCACCAGCATCATGGGGAGCAGCAAGCGCGCAGCCGAACTGCTGGTACATCACGCAGCGAAGGTCAGCGGTCGGGCGTTCATGGCGGTGCGTTTCGGCAACGTTCTGGGCAGTCGTGGCAGCGTCGTGTGGACGTTCAAACAGCAAATTGCCGCTGGCGGACCGGTGACGGTAACTCATCCGGAGATGCGCCGTTATTTCATGACGATCCCCGAAGCGGTGCAACTGGTGTTGCAGGCGGCGGCGCTTGGTCGGGGCGGCGAGGTGTTTACGCTGGACATGGGTGAGCCGGTCAAGATTCTCGATCTGGCGCGCGATATGATCGAACTCTCCGGATTGCAGGTAGGGCGCGACATCGATATTGCCTTCGTAGGGTTGCGCCCAGGAGAGAAACTCTTTGAGGAACTGTTCCTGCCCGGCGAGCAGTACGACCGCACAAGCCACGAGAAGATTTTCATTGCCAGGAATGCCAGTCGGCTTGTCCCCGCCGATGTGCTCGCGCTGATCGCCGATCTTGAAGAGGCGGCCCTGTCGGACGATACGCCACGCACTGTCCGGTTGCTCCGTCTCATCGTTCAGCGTAGTCAATTGGCACCTCACGAGGATGCGCACGCCGATCATACGCTCGAGCCTGCCAGCCTGCGCGTGCTCGCAGTGGGTGGGTCGTAGCGGGTCGAATGTCCACGGCGCACGATGATCCTGCCTGCAGGTGACGCATTCTTCTGGATAGCGCAATGTTCCGCGCTGTGGGGGAGAGTGCGTCGCTCGCTGCACTCCAGTACGCTGGCATGAAGTTGCTTCCTGTGCTGCCGCAGTTCAGGGCATTAGATCGCACCCAACGCCGGTGCGGAACATCTCGTCGGTGTTCACATTTCTCCTGGGAGCCAGGGCATCTTGCCCTCGTAGACCCAACGAGGGCGGGACGCCCTCGCTTCCAGGCGCATGTGTTACCCCAAGTGGGAACAGGTACAACGTCTCTGGAGTTGGACAAAACCGGTGAGTCGCGGTACGCTAGAGAACCTGGAGACGGTGCAGGCATGGGGAGGCAGATTCGTGCGCGTTTTCATTACTGGCATTACGGGTCCGGTTGGCAGCGCGCTTGCCGACTATCTGGTGACACTACCCGGCATCGAGGTGCACGCTTTCAAACGCTGGCGCAGCGATACGCGCCCGATTGCGCATCTGCTTGGACGGATCACGGTGCACGAGGGAGACATCGAAGATCCGTACTCGGTCGCGCGCGCGGTGGAACGGGCGGCGCCGGATCGTGTGTACCATCTGGCAGCGCAGAGTTATCCCAGCGAGTCGTGGGATGCGCCGGTTGTCACCATGCGCACCAATGTCGAGGGAACGATCAACCTGCTGGAGGCGGTGCGCCGTTATGCGCCACGCGCGCGGGTGCATATCGCCGGTACCAGCGCCGAGTACGGCTGGGTGCGTCCAGAAGAGACGCCGATCCGCGAAACGCATCCCACCCGTCCACTCAGTCCTTACGGTGTGAGCAAGGTCGCAGCCGGATTAAGCGGCTTGCAGTATGCTGCCAACTACGGTTTACACGTTGTCGTTACCCGTTCGTTCAATCACGTCGGTCCGCACCAGGGTGACCGATGCGCCATTCAGACGTTCTGTCGTCAGATGGCGCTGATTGAGCATGACCGTCAGGAACCGGTCATTTACGTTGGCAATCTGGAAGCGCGGCGTGATTTCACCCATACGCGTGATGTGGCACGTGCGCTCTGGCTGTTGCTCGACCATGGCGTGTCAGGTGAAATCTACAATCTCTGCTCAGGTGTGGCGACGCGCATTGGCGATATTGTTGCACTGGTGCAACGGTCTGGTCGTGTTGCAACGGAAGTTCGCGTTGATCCAGCGCGTCTGCGTCCGTCGGATGAGCCGCTGCTCGTGGGCGACAATACGAAACTGCGGCAGGCGACGGGATGGGCGCCCCAGATCGATGTGCCAATGATAGTAGAGGAGTTGATGGCATACTGGCGGGAACGGATTGCTACGGGGGGGTGAGGTGTGAAACGCTCTGCACCGTCCATGGGGCACGGCCCGGAGTCGGGGTGCCCGGAGTCGGGGCACAGCATGCCGCGCCCCGACGTCTCCGCCGCAATGCGGTATGCCGTGCCCCGACGTTTCTGCCGCGATGCGGTTTGCCGTGTCGCACGAGACGCCCGCTTCCGGCGACGGGTGCAGCCCCTTCCAACCGGCCTTGTGAGCACTGCGCTCCCCTATCTCCACGCCTTCGCGCCTCCGCGTGAGCCGGTCCAATGCACGCAGAGATGCGGAGCAGGCGGAGAGATGTCGCGCGAGGCATCCGCTTCCGGCGGAGCGTTCGACCTCCTGTTAGAACTGCGATGTGCCGAAATACATTTCGGCGTACTTCTCTCGTAGACCAAAATTATGGTCTTTGAGTAATTATTCCGCTATAGCCTGCACAGGTGGGCTTCGCCTTGCCTAGCCGAGGGCTTCAGCCCAATGGCTAGTCCAGTATAGCGGAATTAAATTCTCAATCTCCACAGTTGCCGCGTGGGGAGCGCGATGGTGATTGCGGTCGTCCTCTCGTAGACCGAAATTCATTTCGGTCGCCGCGTGAGGCGCGACTTCGGGAATGTTCAACCCCGTCCATTGGGTTCAACCTTTGTGAGAACCGCTATAAAGAGGCGAGATGTTTATCCCTGCGGTGCAGGGACTGGCTCCTCCGGTTCTGCGGCAGCTGGCGGGGCTGACGTCGGAAGCGCTGCAATCTGGTAGAGGGCAACAATTTTGTCTCGCGCTAATGCGGCAAAGTCACGCAGTATCGGCATGCCGCCAGCAATCGGGAAGATCTGCACACTGCGAAGCGGCAGAAAATCCTCCATAAGTCGCTCAAGCGCCTCGGTCAGCGTCAGGCCCGGTCGGACATAACACGTCCCGCGGATGACAAAGGCAGTTGTGAAGAACATCGCCGTCAACGGCACAACCTCCCGGCGTTGTTCTTCGAGCGGGTAGTTGGGCGGCGGCGGCGCTTCTGCCAGGGTTGCTACCAGTACTGCCTCTGATCGGTCGCAGAGGAGTTGCGGCAGGCGCTGTGTTGTGGGATGATGTCCCAACGGTACGATCGTTGCGTCACGCAGGGTGAGGTAGCGGCGCTGTTCACCATTGACCGCGTCACTGACGCGCCGATAGATGGTAAGATCATACGCCCCTGTGATCACCAGGCTGTTAGTGTAGATCTCGACGTAATGGGTATAGAGCGGTGTCAGATTACGCCTCACACATTACTTCGTTCTGCAACGCGGGCCAGTACACTCCAGAACTCCGGATACGACACATCAACCGCCCCAGCGCCGCGCAGCGTCGTTTCACCAGATGCCACAAGCCCGGCGATAGCCCATGTCATCGCCAGGCGATGATCGCCGTGGCTATCGAGCGAAGTGCCGCGTAGCCGCGCACCTCCTGAAATGATCATGCCATCGCTGGTTGGCTCCACCGTCGCACCGAGCGCCGTCAAACCGGATGCCGCCGTCGCGATGCGATCAGTCTCTTTAACACGCAGTTCCTGGGCATCACGAATAATTGTTTCACCTTCTGCGCATGCTGCAGCGAGCGCCAGAACCGGCAGTTCATCGATCAGGCGCGGGATCAGCGCGCCTTCAATGGTGATGCCGCGCAACTGTGACGAACGTACGGTCACATCTCCGACCGGTTCACTCCCCTCGACACGCTGATTCGTCACCTCTATCTGTGCACCCATGGCACGCAATGCGTCAAGCGCGCCGGTGCGTGTCGGATTGAGACAGACGCCGGTGGTTGTCAATTCAGCATCGGGATGGATGGCAGCTGCGACCCACCAGAAAGCTGCCGATGACGGATCACCCGGCGCCCGGAGCGACAATGGACGCAGCGCATGAGAGTATACTGGCGGCATAAGACGGATGACTGGCATATCGACCGTGATCTCAACTCCCATCGCTGCCAGCATACGCTCAGTATGGTCCCGCCCATCGGTGCGACCGGTCAGCGTCAGCGGCGCATCGCCGAACAGCGCTGCCAGCAGCAGCGCACTCTTGACCTGTGCCGACGCAATTGGCAGTTCATATGCGCCACCGTGCAGGTGTGCGCCGCGTACTGCCAGAGGCGCGTAATTGCCCTGCCGTCGACCGTCGAGGCTGGCACCGAGGGCACGCAGCGGCGCAACAATGCGCTGCTGTGGACGTGAACGGAGTGACGAGTCACCAGTGAGTACAGCAAACATGCCCTCCTGCCCGGCGATCATGCCTGCCAGCAGGCGCAGTGTCGTGCCAGAGTTGCCGCAGTCCAGCACATCGACCGGTTCGCGGAGACCACGCAACCCTACGCCATCGACACGCACTGTGGTTCCCTGGCGTTCGATGCGTACGCCGAGCGCCTGAACGCAGGCAATGGTTGAGAGGCAGTCTGCACCTGTGAGAAAGTTCGTGATCTCAGCACTGCCGGAAGCAACTGCATTCAACAGAATCGCCCGGTGTGAGATCGACTTATCGCCTGGGAGTTCGATGGTGCCTCGTAGTCGATGCGGAGGGGTGATAATATATACCATAACTGGCTTCACAACAAGAACGCACTGCCGAGATGCTGATGTCCATCATGTCCTCTGCGCTACTGCAGCGACTTTTGCAGGAGACTCACAACTGCTACATTCGGAATGACTCGTCACTGGTCTGGCTGGGTGACCAGTTTATACCCGAACCCACGGACTGTCACAACGAAGCGAGGATTGCCGGGATCGGATTCGATCCGCTGGCGCAGGCGGTAGACTAGCGCATCGATAGCATTGTAATCGTACACTTCATAATCCCACACGTTTCTGGCGATTTCGTCCTTACTCAGCACCTGACCTTTATGGGTGTAGAGCAATTCGAGCAACTGAAACTCTTTCACCGTCAGCGGCGGATCGAGAAGTTTGCCGTGAATGTAGACCTCCTTGGCGCGGCTATCGACGCGCAGCGCCTCTTCATGCGAGCGCACACGCTTGAGAATCTCCAGCGGCAACGGACCTTTCTGGGTCGCCTCGGGATCGTTGAACACAATCTCAGCATCAGCGATCCAGATGCGATCCTGGTTGTGCAATGTCTGAACACCCTCAATACGCTTGCCATTGACATATGTTCCATTGGTGCTATCGAGATCGCGGATCAGATATCCGTTCTCATCACGCTCAAGACGCGCATGGCGGCGCGATGCGAGCGGGTGATCGATCACAATATCATTTGCCGGGTCGCGACCCAAAGTAAGGGTCGGACGATCCCATTCGATCTGAACAGTTGCAGCATCCTGACGCCTGATAACCAGGATCGGTACAGGTCCCGACTGCATGGATAGCCTCCAAATTCCATCACATTGACGCCATCTGTGCCACCAGCGCGTGATGTGGTACAATCATCGTCGGGTACTGTAAACGATTATACCATTGACCGCGAAACAGTGACAAGCCGAGCGAAGGGCGGATTTCGGGCGCGCGTCAGCGCAGTGCGAGAGCGGCAATGACCCGTCTCATCGGTCAACATCTTGGTCGCTATCTGGTGCAGGAAGAAATCGGACGCGGCGGCATGGCGCGCGTCTATCGCGCTTTCGACACCTCGCTGAAGCGTACCATTGCGCTCAAGGTCATGGCGCCGCATCTTGCACTCGATCCAGAGTTCGAGCGGCGTTTTGAACGCGAAGCGATAACGGTTGCCAATCTCCGCCACCCCAACATCGTTACCGTGTACGACATCGGTGAGGCGAATGGTTTACGCTACATCGCAATGGAATATGTGCGTGGACGAACGTTGCACGCGATTATTCGCGAGCGCGGCGCACTGGGATTGGCAATCGCTATCAGCATTATTGCTCCAGTCGCCGATGCACTCGACTATGCTCACACTCAGGGGGCAGTGCATCGCGATGTCAAGCCGCACAACATCCTGATTGATATTGAAGGTCGTGTGCTGCTGACTGATTTCGGCATTGCACAGGCGCCGGATGGCGAGCGTCTCACGCGCACCGGCATTTTTATGGGAACGCCAGAGTATATTTCGCCGGAACAGGCGTCAGCGCAGCGCGTCGATGGGCGCAGCGATCTCTATTCGCTGGCAGTTGTTACTTACGAGATAATCACCGGTGTTGTGCCCTTCTCCGGCGCGACGCCGCAGTTGATCATGGCGCACGTGCAATCGCCGCCGCCGCCCCCCTCGTCAATTGCGCCCCGAGAACCGCCAGAACTCGATCTGGTGCTGGCGCGCGCGCTTGCGAAGCGCCCTGCACAGCGTTTCGGCAGCGGCGCTGCTTTTGTCGAAGCATTGCAGATCGTTGCCCGACGTAACAATGTTGCACCAGCGTCGCAGCAGGAAGTCGCCGATCTGGCGCTGCCGCGCGCTGTTCCGCAACGCACGGCGCTGTCGTCGGCAACCGTCAACGGTCCGGCGGTACGCCCGGTATCCGGCAGGGCGGATCAGGTTGTATCACTGCAAGGCGATCAAACGCCGATCGGCGCTCCGCTCCGGCGTCCGCCGCTCCGTTCCACACAGGAGCGCAGCGCGTCTGCAAAGGCGTCGTTGCACTCCCTGCCTGAACAACGTGACATCCGCTGGTCAATCGTTGCTCCAGTTAGCGCCGGGGTTATCGTTGTGGCGCTGATCGCGGCACTCTTCGGCGCGGGGGTGTTTGGCGCCTCTGGGCAGGCGCAACCTGCTCCGCCGCTGGTGACGGTCATGCTGACCGAAACCCCACCGCTGCCGCCAACCTGGACGCCAGCGCCCTCGCCGACCTTTACACCGACGCCGGCACCAACCGATACTCCTACTCCGATACCGCCAACCCCTGTACCGCCAACCCAGGCGCCGGTGTTCATGCCTCCGCCTCCACCGCCCCCGCCTCCGCCGACGGCAACCCCCGAACCGCCAACAGCAACGCCAACGGCAACCCCCGAACCGCCAACGGCGACGCCAACAGCAACACCGCCAGCGACCGGTATGCCCGGAGCGACGTCGACTGTCACTGCCACAGCGGGCACTGCCACGCCAACGGCGACGCCCGGCGCCACCGCAACTCTGACTCCCGGCACGACGACAACACCGGCTTCAGATCTCACGCCAACTGTCACGGTTATGCCAACGTCCAGTGTTGCGCCGACCGCCACGACCGGTTCGGAGAACATCGGGACGCCGCCAGCTGACGTCACTGCTTCACCAACACCTTCGTCAACGCCGGAAGCATCGCCGACCGTTCCTTCACCTTCGCCGGAAGCATCGCCAACCGCTTCACCGCCACCCGGTTGATGATTGGCGTCTGCCTGGCAAGGCGAACGTTCAACGTTCAACCCACTGACCTTCAACTGTCTTCCCTTCCCCCAACACCGCTAGCACATCACACATAACCTCGATCCACGCCGGATCACCGCCTGCGTTATGCACACGCCGATCAAGACGCACGAACTGCGGTCCGATACGTATGCCTCTAGTGCGAGCGAAGCGCCGCTCCAGTCTTGATCGCGCCTGATCGTTCCCTTCTGGCAGGCGAATGATAAACTCAGCGTCGGTGGTGACGACCGATGTTACACCAGCAGCCAGCGCCAGTGCCTTGATGCGCAACCAGATCAGCAGTTGCTCTGCTGGCTCTGGCAGTTCTCCAAACCGGTCACGCAATTCCTGGCGTAGGTCGCGCACTGCTTCCGGCGTTTGCACTTCCGCCATACGCTGGTACACTGCCAGCCGCACCCGATCGTCAGGAATGTAATCGATCGGCAGGTAAGCGTCGAGCGGGAGATCGAGTGTGACCAGCGGCGAGATCAGCACCTTTTCATCCACCCGTACCGCTGGTCGCTTGGAGGGAACAGATGGACGTGCAGGCGTCGATGTCTGCCCGTCGGAAGGTTGTGCTGACATACTCTGGAATGTGCGTATTGCGTCTGTGCCGGTGATAAAGTTCGTTGCGATTAACCGCTGTTTCAGCGTGCGCACCGCCTGCTCAAGCAGACGCGAATAGAGATCAAAGCCAACCGCAGCAATATGTCCGCTTTGCTCAGCACCCAGCAGGTTTCCTGCGCCGCGAATCTCAAGATCGCGCATGGCGATACGGAACCCCGCGCCGAGTTCGGTCGCCTCCTGGATTGCCTGTAATCGCTCCTGCGCCTCTGGTGTCGAAGGACGTTCTGACTTATAGAACAGATACGCATAGGCGCGCTGTGTGCTCCGCCCGACCCGACCGCGCAGCTGGTACAATTGCGCCAGACCAAAATTGGTTGCGTCGTCAATGATAATCGTGTTGGCGTTAGGCACGTCCAACCCGCTCTCGATGATTGTTGTGCAGACCAGCACATCATCTTTGCCGGTGAAAAAGTCGATCATCACCCGTTCCAGTTGATGTTCCTCAAGTTGCCCGTGCGCGATGGCAATCCGGGCTTCTGGCACTAACTGGCGCAACCGGTCGGCAACATAGTAGATGCTCTGCACCCGATTGTGCACGAAGTAGACCTGTCCGCCGCGGTCGAGTTCGCGTAGAATGGCTTCGCGGATCAGGCGCTCGTCGTAGGGCAACACGTAGGTTTTGATTGGAATACGATCTTCTGGCGGTGTATCGATGATGCTGAGATCGCGAATGCCTGCCAGCGCCATGTGGAGCGTGCGCGGGATCGGTGTTGCTGTCAGGGTCAGAACATCCACATTGGTGCGCAACTGTTTGATACGCTCTTTGTGACGCACGCCGAAGCGCTGCTCCTCGTCAATCACCAGCAGTCCCAGATCTTTGAAGACCACATCTTTTGAGAGCAGGCGGTGGGTACCAATAATAATGTCGATCGCGCCGTGCGCCAGGCGCTGCACAATCTCGCTCTGCTCCTTTGCCGAACGGAAGCGGGAAATCATGTCAATCCTGACTGGAAATGCCGCCATACGCCGACTGAAGGTGTCGTAGTGCTGCTGAACCAACACGGTGGTTGGCGCCAGCACCGCCACCTGTTTACCGTCCTGCACCGCTTTGAACGCTGCCCGCAGCGCCACTTCCGTTTTACCAAATCCGACATCGCCGCAGACCAGGCGGTCCATTGGTTGCGGCTGCTCCATATCGCGTTTGACATCGATGATCGCTTTGAGCTGGTCGGGTGTTTCGACGTAGGGGAAACTGGCTTCGAGTTCTCGTTGCCATTCGGTATCTGGGCTGAAGGCATGCCCTTCCACTAGTTGACGTTGCGCATAGAGGGTGATCAACTCTTCTGCCAGATCCTGCACAGCCGCACGCGCCTTACGCTTGGCGCGTTCCCAGTCCTGCGTGCCCAGGCGGGTGAGTTGCGGTTCGACATCACCAGCGCCGATGTAGCGCGACACGCGATCAATCTGATCGACTGGCACGTAGAGCCGATCCCCTTCGGCATACCGCAGGTTTAGGTAGTCGCGCTCGACGCCGCCGACGCTTCGCCGCACCAAACCTTCATAGACGGCAATGCCATGCTCAATATGCACCACATAGTCGCCTGGTTTCAATCCGCGCAGAAAGGCAGCACGGTCTTCTGCGCGGCGGTCGCGACGACGGCGACGATCAGTAATGATGCGTCGCTGCCGCCAACCAAAGATCTCGGTGTCGCTGTAGAGGGTTAGGTTGAGCGCTGGCATACGAAAGCCTTCGTCGAGCGTACCGTGGAGAACGGTCAACCTGGATACAATGTTCTCTACGCCGTCCGATGCGTCGCGCTGCAACGCTTCTGTGATGAGTTCCTGTAACCGCGCTGCCTGAGGCGTAACGAGAACCACCCGCTCACCAGCGCGCAGTCGCTCGACGACATCGTCAACTAATCGCCGGATCTGTCCGCCGAACAGTTCGGCAGGAACGAACAGGCGTTCTGGCAGGAGATGAACCCGGAAGCGGTCTTCGGAGGGGTGCACGCTGCAGGTGTCGGTCAATGGTGCAGGATTGCCGTTCTGTTCCCTGGATGAAAAGGATGGCGGAAGCGGTGCAGGATCGGGCAGGAGCACATCCCAGAACGGATGTTCGTTGTTGCTGAGATTCACCAGCGTGTGCGCTTCCGCCAAAGCCACCAGTTCATGCCAGCAAAGATAGGGGCGCGGAAAGGCTGCTGGCAATTCACCAGCATCGATCTGCTGGCGGCGGCGCGTTTCCGCCTGCTGGTCAAGTTCGGCTGCATGCCGGGCAATCAGGAGTGCCTCGCTAAGGACAACCGGTGCCCCGGATGGCAGATGATGCAACAGTGTACCAGGCATCTCTGGGTTATCGCGGAAGAATGGCGCGAACATCGCGCGCCCCTCGAAACGCTCCCCATTCCTGATGTGATCCAACGCATGCAACCACTCATCGAGCGCTTCACGCCGCAGCATCGAGGTATCGATAGCGCGCATTCGTTCCAGCGCAACATCGCGTCGCCATAGCGGGAACTCGTGCGGCGGACCGATGATCGCATCGCGGATCTGCGCCTCGCTACGCTGAGTCAGCGGATCGAACCGACGCAGACTATCGATTTCATCGCCAAAGAACTCAATCCGTAGCGGAAGATCATCCCCCGGCGAAAACACGTCGATAATGCCGCCGCGCCGGTTGACTTCGCCTGGCTCCTCGACCATCGGTGCGTACCGATACCCCGTAGTGATCAACCGTTCGATCAGATCATCGGGCGCATACGCCATGCCCCGTTCCAGGCGCACACTGGCATCGCGCAGTTCATCAGGCGTCAGCGATGGCTGCATCAGCGCTTTGACCGGGGCGACGATCACGAACGGCGCTACATCCGCATTGCCAGCGTTGAACGCTGCCAGGTAATGCAGCACACGCAACCGTGCCGTCAAAATGTCGGCGCCGGTTGACATATGCTCATACGGAAGCGCATCGCTCGCTGGAAACAGGAATACCCGATCTGTGCCGATCCACTGCCGCAAATCTTCGTGCGCACGCAGCGCCGCATCGGTTGTTCCCACAACATACAGCAGCGGCGTAACGCTGCGGAGGGTAAAGGCGGCAACCAGCGGTGTCCGCGCTGCACCCGGCGTCGGCGCGACATGCAGGCGCGCCCCCCGATGAGCGTGCAGCGTCGCAATCAGGTCCTGCACCGGCGCAATTGCGGTGATTTCTGCAAGCACAGCAGCACACGTGGTTACTGACATCACAGGTACCAACACAGAAACGGAGCACAGTCGCATGACCGGCTCCTTACGGAAAATGTCACATCCGTTCGCAGGCGAAGCGCCCTTCATCAATGTTCTGCTGCAAAAGCGCACTGCTGAGACGCTAGGTGCGCAGCGTCTTCATCTCTCTGCATTGGCTGCGCCGCTACAGTGACGTGACCTTTTTGCAGAGGACCATGTACGGTACCGCAAGAACCGCTTCAGCCCTGCGAAACGATGCTAAAGGTGTTATACCATGAAGCGCGCCGCAGCGCAAAGCCGCAGCGTTGCACGCGCGTCTCTTCGTGCTATAATACACAAGAATTGCTTTACTTTTCTAGCCCCTGGAGTACTATCGGTGAAGGTCACAACCGAAAAGAAGCCGCGCAGCATCCTCGAACTCACCATCGAACTGGACAAACAACAGATCGAGAAGGCGCTGGATCGCGCGGCGCGGCGTATGTCGCAAAAATACAACATCCCTGGCTTTCGTAGGGGCAAAGCGCCTCGTTTCATCGTTGAAAACTACTTCGGTCGAGAAGCACTGCTTGAAGAGGCGTCCGACGACCTGATCCAGAAGGCGTTCCAGGATGCGCTCAAGCAGGAGGGGATCGAGCCGTATGCCCAGGCACACCTGACCGATGTTAACCTGACCGAGGCGCCATACCGCTTTACCGTTGAAGTACCAGTCGCGCCGACCGTTATTCTGCCCGATTATCGTTCGATCCATGTGCCGCTCGAGATCGATGAGGTGACCGACGAAACGGTTAATCGCGCGATGGAGATCCGCCGCGACCGGCATGCAGTGCTGCGGGCGCTGGACGAGCCACGCCCGGCGCAGCCCGGCGATCAGCTGACTGTCCGGATTGAAACATTTGTGGATGGTAATCCGCTCAATCCGCGCGCCGAGGGTGAGGATATACCACAGTCCACATTGGTGCTCGATCCTGAGCGTATCGTGCCCGGCCTGTACGAAGCCCTGGTTGGCGTCTCGCCCAACACTATAGTAGATGTGACTGTTCGCATGCCAGATGACCACGAAAACGAACAGGTTCGCGGTAAGGATGTGCGCTTCGTCGTCAACGTCCTCGACGTTCAGGAACGACTGCTACCTGAATGGGACGAACTGCCTGCGCTGGAGAACTTCGAGGGCACGCTCGACGAACTACGCGAGCAAACCCGTAAGGAACTGATCGAGTCAGCGCGCAGGAACGCCGAAGATAAAGTGTTTGTCGAGTATGTGCGCCAGGTTGTCGCCGCAACCACCTTCGATTTGCCCGATGCCCTGATTGTTCGGGAAGCGGATAGAATCCTGCGCGAGCGCGAAGCGGAGTTCGAGCGATACGGTGTCAGTCCTGAGCAGATTTACAAAGCGCAGGGGAAGAAGCGCGACGACCTGATCGAAGAGTTGAAACCGGTTGCCGAAGAACGCGCCAAACGCGGTCTGGTATTGCGCGAAATCGCGAAAGCGGAAGGTCTCGCGCCAGACGAAGCGGAAATCGCGCGCGAGGTCGAGGACATTGTCGCAAGCATGGAAGAGGAGAAGCGTGACAGTGCGCGTCTCCTACTGGACACAGAGTTGCGTCCCCTCGTCATAGCCGGGATTGTTGATCGCAAACTGCGGCGTCGCATTCTTGTCATTGCAACTGGCGATCCATCGTTTGAGCAGGTTGCGTCTCCCGAAGTCGCCAGCGAGCCAAAGGTGGCTGTTGGCGATGAGGTGCAGATGGCTGATGCACATATTGATAGCACACCCGTCGATGACGTTTCCACTGAGACGCCCATCGTGTCACGGGAAGAGAACGGAGAGTCGGTCAAGAATCAGAGCGTCGTCGATGTGGCGACGCCCGAAACAAGAACGGAGTAACCTATGGGTATCTGGCAAACGAATCATCGGATTGACTGGATATCGCCGCGCGTGGATGCACTCATCCCGATGGTGGTCGAGAGCACCAATCGCGGCGAGCGAGCATACGATATCTACTCGCGGTTGCTGAAAGAGCGCGTGATTCTGCTGGGTACGCCGATCGATGATCAGATTGCCAACCTGATCGTCGCGCAGTTGCTGTTCCTCGAACACGAAGACCCGGATCGCGATATCTGGCTCTACATTAACAGTCCTGGCGGTTCGATCACAGCCGGTCTGGCGATCTACGACACTATGCAGGTCATCCGTCCCGATGTGGCAACCGTGTGCGTCGGCATGGCGGGCAGTATGGCAACACCAATCCTTGCCGGCGGTGCGAAAGGGAAACGCTACAGCCTGCCGCATTCGACAATCCATATGCATCCGGCAGGTGGCGGAGCGCGCGGTTACGCGCCCGATGTCGAGATTATGGCGCGCGAGTTGCTGCGTGAACAACAGTTGGTCCGCGAACTGCTAGCGAAGGATACCGGTCAACCGCTTGAACGTATTGCACGCGACTTTGACCGCGACCTGTTTATGGATCCGCAACAGGCAAAAGAGTACGGCATCATCGACGAGATCTTGACTCGTGAAGATCTGCCGGCTGCCAGCGAGCGCCGCTGAACGACTATAGGAGCGCGTATGTCTCGCACACGCAGCGGTAACACAAATTCATCGAACAATCGTGGCGCATACCTCTGTTCGTTCTGCGGACGGGGACAGGAAGAGGTGCAGCGCCTGATCGCAGGTCCCGGTAATGTGTTTATCTGCGATGAGTGTGTGGCGCTGTGCAGCGCGATCATCGCCGAAGAAACAGGGACGCGCCCATCAACCCGACGTTCCTCTGCCAGCCTGCCAGCGCGTCTGCCCACGCCGCGCCGCCTGCGCGAATGGCTCGATCAGTACGTTATCGGGCAGGATCGCGCGAAAGTAGTGCTGTCAGTGGCGGTCTATAACCACTACAAGCGACTCCGCGCCGGGCAGAACGCCGATGATGTCGAGATCGGCAAGAGCAATATTCTGCTGATCGGTCCGACTGGTAGTGGAAAGACGTTGCTGGCACAGACGCTGGCGCGAGTGCTCGATGTTCCCTTCGCCATCGCCGATGCCACTGCACTGACCGAGGCGGGATATGTTGGCGAGGATGTCGAAAACATTCTCCTTCGGTTGATCCAGGCTGCCGAAGGTGATATCGAACGTGCGCAGACCGGGATCATCTACATCGATGAAATCGACAAAATTGCGCGCAAGGGCGATAATCCGTCGATTACGCGCGATGTGTCGGGCGAAGGAGTGCAACAAGCGCTGTTGAAGATCCTGGAAGGGTGCGTGGCGCACGTGCCGCCGGTTCCTGGGCGCAAGCATCCACAGCAGGAGTATATTTCGTTCGATACGACCCATGTGCTGTTCATCTGCGGTGGCGCCTTTGAGGGTCTTGACAAAATTATCAGCCAGCGCATCGGCAGCAAGCGTAGTATCGGCTTCCACGCCAGTGAAGCGACCGAAACTCCAGCATCGTTGCTGTCGCAGGTCACGCCAGATGACCTGTTGCGCTACGGTTTCATCCCTGAATTCATTGGGCGTCTGCCAGTGGTTGCAGCGCTCGATCCGCTCGATAAACAGGCAATGATCCGCATTCTGACCGAGCCGCGCAATGCAATTATCAAGCAGTACCAGAAGATGCTGGCGCTTGATCACGTTGATCTCGAAGTGACACCTGATGCGCTCGAAGCGATTGCTGACCGTGCGCTCAAATCGAAGACCGGTGCGCGCGCGTTGCGCACGATTGTTGAAGATATTCTGCTTGATGTAATGTACGAAGCGCCATCTCAGGAACACATCGGGCGATGTATTGTCAACGCCGAAGTGGTCGAGCGGCGTGCACATCCAATTCTGGTGCCGCGCTCTGCCGAACGGCAAGAGTATCGCCGGCGTATGGACGAGGCAGTGTAACGTTCTCTGGAGGAACCTGTGACTGTGTCGCAACCTGCGGAACCGCGCGCGACAATTGGTGTCATCGGCGGAAGCGGACTATACGCCATGGAGGGGCTTGCCGACGTCGAGCAGGTGAGGCTGGAAACCCCGTTTGGCGCACCAAGCGATGCGTATGTCATTGGAACCATTGCCGGACGTCGTGTCGCATTTTTACCACGTCATGGCGTCGGTCACCGCTTTTCGCCGAGCGAAGTTCCGAATCGCGCAAATATTTATGGTTTTCGCATGCTCGGCGTTCGCTACCTGATCGCCGTAAGCGCTGTCGGCAGTCTGCGTGAAGAGTATGCTCCAGGTCATATCGTCATTCCTGATCAGTTGTACGACCGCACGAAGGGACACCGCCCTGATACCTTTTTCGGCGGCGGGCTTGTAGTGCATGTGCAGTTCGACCGCCCGTTCGACGCCGGGCTTTCTGATCGTCTGGAGCAGGCAGCGCGCGCCGCTGGCGCGACAGTGCATCGCGGCGGGACGCTTGTGGTGATGGAGGGTCCACAGTTCAGCACACTGGCAGAAAGTGAGGAGAACCGGCGTCGCGGGCATGACCTGATCGGCATGACCGCGCTGCCCGAAGCCAAACTGGCGCGCGAGGCGGAGATTGCCTACGCGATGCTGGCAATGGTGACCGATTACGACTGCTGGCATCCTGGGCACGACGCCGTGACTGTTGAAATGGTCGTGCAGGTTCTGCGTGCTAATGCGCGCCTGGCACAGGACGTGGTGCGGCACGTGATCCCCCTGATCGGTGATGGCTTCGATAGCCCGGCGCACCGCGCGCTGGCGAACGCGATCATTACCGATCCTGCCGTTGTGCCGCCTGAAAAACTGGCGCAGGTTGAGCTGCTGGTTGGGCAGTATATGCGCAGCGTATAGTGGAACTGGATTAAGGCGCGTATGGGGTTTGGAGTAGTGATTGCGTAAGTGGGGGATCTGGACTTGATTTGAACTTTCCTGCCAAGAGATGGAACACTAAGAGCCTATTCGAATAACCCGGCGGAACGCAAGGCGATCACGCTACAAGCAAAGCGGTACACCAGTTTTTCGGATAGGCTCTAATGCAAAAAGGGTATTTCTAATGCAAAAAGGGTATTTCACTACAGAGATGAAGCGTTCGCAGAGGCGGCTTCCATAGTGTGTCACACACACGTATGCATCGTCGTGCCTCCATCGTGATTCGTTTTTGTGACTCTCTGTGCGCTCGGCGTCTCAGTGGTGCGTTTTTGCAGCAAAGTCACAGATTGTACCGGCTGCCAATGGCGCCTGCTTCTGGCTGATGTCCTGCTGGCATGTAAAGAATACCATCGCAATCCAGAATCGAGTGGGGCCTTTCTCTATCCTGGTTCAATCGCAATGCTCCTGAGTCGGCTCTATCCGAGATCAAAGTTTCTGATCACGCTCTCATGATGCTAACAGACGCAGAGTTTCAGGCAATTCTTAACGATCCGACAAAGCGGATAGACGGCGATATTGCGTGGCGAAATGACGAAGACCACTCACCGTCTGTTGAGTTCTATGCCAATGTCATCTCGAATGCCGGTTGGCCTCTGGTTGTATGGGGCAGCTTTAATCCGCTCATTCCAGCCGTATCATATGTGCTTATCTATAAAAATGTTGGAAGAGTGTATGGGATGGATATTGGCAAGGATCATCACAATCCACAATGTGATCAAGTGGGTGAAAAGCACAAGCACCGCTGGACTGAGCGTTTTCGGGATAAAGAGGCGTACGTTCCGCACGATATTACTGCACCCGCCCCAGAGCTGGTCTCAGTACGGCAACAGTTCTGTATCGAGGCGAGATTGAAACATAATGGCAAATTACTAGATCCTCCGCCTCACCAGAAAGAATTACCTCTATGATTAACGGCAGTATCTGTCAGAAACTCGCCGAACAACTTCCTCTGCTTTTCGTGTGTGAAGAACGGGGAGAATATGTTCGCATCAGAACACCGTATCTCTACCCCGATGGGGATATCATCGATCTGTTTTGCAAAAAAGAAGGAGATGTGGTCGTTGTCTCAGACCTGGGCGAAACGAGTCGCTGGTTGCGTATGCAAAGCACATCGCCGAAACGCACTCCAAAGCAACGGGCATTCATTGAAGATATTTGCCTGAACCATGGGGTAGAGTTCTATAGAGGCATGCTGATGGCGCGTTGCCGTCCAGATGATGATCTGTCGAACGTCGTCACTCGGGTGGCTCATGCAGCGCTGCGCATGTCGGACCTCTAGTTCCTTTTGCGCACACAGGCAGTCGAGTCGGTAGCGGATGAAGTAGCAGAGTTTCTCATTGAGCAGGAGTTTCGTTTTGACCGTCATGTACCGCATGCGGGACGATCAGGACGCATCTGGAAGGTTGATTTTCATGTGCGAGCAGAGAAACGAAGTTCGCTCGTGTATGTGTTGAGTACTGGTAGTCGATCAGCAGCCGCCCGCGTAGTCAACACTGTCCACATAGCCTTCTATGATCTGCTGTATCTAAGCGCAGGTCCAGAGGCTTTCCAGTTCATTTCTTTGTTCGATGACCGTATTGATATCTGGAACGAACAGGACTTTCGGCTTGCAGAGCAGGTTTCAATCCTCGCACGCTGGTCGCAACCGGAGGAGTTTGCCTTCATTTTGCGGGAAGCTCCCCCGTGGAAGCCAGAACCCTTAACAATGTTCTAACGAACAAGCCTTTACGTACTGCTCATGATCGGTTACAATATATCGTGCAAGGGGATGATTGGTCTCGACAGGGAAGGATGTCTCAGGTTGCAAGCCGAGCCGCCCAGTCTCGTTAAAGGGGCAACGGCATAACTGCCAAGACCAACAAAGTTGTCGCCTTTAAGCCGGCGATGGCTCTGGCTGCCTAAACAAACAGCAGCCCGCTCCCTTGCTCTCACCCCGATGGAGCAAGTCTGAGCGTCAGCAAGTCGGGGTGCTCCCGGCGAATGCCTGCGGCGTCGGGCTAAGGTAAGCAGGATAGCTCAAAGGTCGCTCTGTTCGTCGTGCGACCGCGAGCGACAGTAAACGACGAACTAAGCTTGTAGACGCCTGAGTCTAACTTTTCTGGACGGGGGTTCGACTCCCCCCATCTCCACCAAACAGTAACGCCTGGAGGTTCCTCCAGGCGTTTTGCTTAGGATTCTTTGCTGTTCATCTTTCGACGGAAGTGCAGTCTACCGCTCCCATCTCTTCTTTACTGGCGATTTATGCCTAAAATGTCGTCGAGAAAATCGCTGCCGTTTGATACCGGCATAGTTGGGTCGGCATTACCTCATGATCACTGGCAGAAACGTACCGTTGCTAACTGTAACCCTCGCAAGCAATCGGTTATACCCGGTCGCGGGTTCCCACACCCCCTCATTTGCTAGGCGAATGCTGTATTCGGGGCGCGTGTTCAGTGTTGGCGCCGGATCGGGCAAATTGAGCAATACATCGTAATCGCCAGATGCCAGGCTCATCGGGAGTTGTGCCGTCAGCGTGAGAGTCTTTGTCTCGCCGGGTCCGGGTAGAACCAGGCGAATATCACTCTGGCCGACACGGATACGTGTGACTGCTCCACTGACGGTGTGACGCAGAACGAGTTCGAGATTGCGCGGATTGTATGGACGCGCAAAGCCCTCGTTAGTCATCCGCACAGTGACGGAGAACGGCGCACCAGACATTGCGTTGAACGGAATGATAGCATCGATCAGATGGAAGCGATACCCCAGACGACGTGCAATCTCTGCATAGCATCCCTCGTCCGTCCAGCGCTGAAGAACGCCTGGGTGGTATCCGGAATTGATCGTGCTCCAGCGCATCATTGCCAGTTCGTTTAGCGCATTTGTGCAGCCAATGTAGGGTTGTGCATCTTCGCCATCGCTACAGGTTTCGCCGCCTTGCGGCAGGAAGAGATTGTCTTGTTGAAGAAACCGTTTTTGTCTGGCAATGGTCTCATCATCTGAGGGCCAGTATGTGCCCCGATCATTGCGTGAGGCGAGCAGACAATCGTTATGTGCGCCAAGACGGGCTTTTGGCGTGTTGCGATACGCCTCCTGTGCTGTGAGCGGCGTCTCGTCACCGGTCAACTGCTGTTTATAGCGTGGTGTCCGCACAGCAACTGCGCGCTCTGGAGGCAGTGCTGTGAGTAACCTGTCGACAATTGTGCGCGTATTTGCGTTAACGCCGCTCGGGCCGATCAGGTTGTTGGTCGAATTATGCCACTCGCCCCAGGCGCCAATGAAGCCAGCCTCCATAAATGCAATAACATCGACATTGCGCCGGATTACTGGCGCAAGTTGATCAATGTGCTGCACGACCCGGTCCAGCGGCGCGTCTGGTTCGCCTATGCCGAAGTTGTAGGAGAAGCGCAGGACGATCTTGACGCCTGCCTCGCGCGCTGTAGTAAAATCGTCTTGCAAATAGTCGATGACCGACTGTGGAAGCGGTTGGTTGCGGTACGGTTCGAGCAAATAATAGGTTCGCACTATTGACATTCCTCGACTGCGCGCGCGAATAAGGTCTTCCTTCTTCAGGGGAATGCGTTCACCATTTCGCCAGATGGGGGCGCGCTGGATGTAGAAGCCGCGCTCCGGGTTAGGAAAGTTTGCTGTGCTCGTCTGGTAAGTGATGGTTCGCTGTCCCGTTGCTGCTGCACGATGCTCTGAACACGTAGATACAACGAGCAGTAGTCCGGTGACAATCAGCAACCTCATCATCCACATCCACCAAGTGGGCTGTCCGGCTTGAGCAAGGAAGTAAACCATCGTTATTTATGAGAATATGAACCGGTACTCGCCTATAGCCATAAGGCTAATAGAGATTGCGAACTTAATTCGGTATTCACCTTTTGCCGTGGGTCTGAAGCCCTCAGCCATCCAAGGCGAAGCCCGCGTGCGCGAGCTAGAGCAGATTATTTATTCATTCATAGACCATGAGCCCCCGGCTATGCGGAGCAAAGCTCCCGCCTGTGCGGGCTAGAGCGAAATAATCAAAAACCATCAGATTGGAAAGTAGCCAATATAGAACTCACGCTCTATCCCATCGTAGCACTATGGTGTTTACTGAGACAGGGTTACAGCACGACAATCTGCTCACAGCTCAACTACTGCTCACTCTTCGCTTCGCGTGGCGCTCCGCTGCTCAATGGTGCCACCTCGATCGGAATATCGGTGTCGCGAAGCAGTTGGGTGACAATGTCGCCGCTGATCCAATGCCACCAGGTGCGCGAGCGCGGTTTGCCGACGATAATGCGCTGTACGCCATGATCGTGGGCATAGCGGAGAATCGAGTCAACCACACGGTGACTATCGATGACAGTAACGTGCGCGCCCAGGTCGCGCGCCAGACGCAGGTTGCGCTCTAGTTGCTGCGCGGCGTGCGCCGGGCGTCGGGTGGCAGCTCCCGGCGGTTCGACATGCAGCGCCAGCAATTCCGCGCCAAGTTCCACCCCTACGCGCGCTGCGTACCGGATAACCGCCTGTGATTGCACTTCTTCGCTGATACACACCAGAATGCGTACTGGCGTAGAACGTTGATCGGTCACAGATCACTCACCATGCTTCTTCAAAATGCAAACTGCACTGCCTGATTGCGGCGTTGCCACCATTTGAAGATTTCGTCCGCAAACAGCATAATGATTGGAAAGCATGTCAGCATCACCCAGTGCTCCGGCTGTGGCGGCACGAAGTTGAACAGCGTCGCCAAAGGCTTGATATAGACCAGCGCCAGCATCAAGACAACTGAGAGCAACGTTCCAACCACCAGCGCCCGGTTCGTGAACAGACCGATCCGGAAGATTGAAGTCCGGCGCGTCCGGCTGGCGAATGCTACACCTACCTGCGCCATCACAATCGCCATGTAGGTCAGGGTCGTCGCCTGGGCATAGAGCTCGCCGCTGCTCTCCATCGGCATGCCGGGGCGCCATCCGGCGCTCCAGTACACCGTGAAAAACGCCAGTAACGCCAGTGCGCCTTCCAGCACGCCGAGAACTGCAAATGTGCGTAGTAATGTCTCGCGATCAAGGAGCGGTGCGGTGCGTGAGCGGGGAGGTTGCTCCAGAATGCCCGGTTCGGGCGGTTCGGTGCTTAGGGCGACCGACGGCAGCAGTTCAGTGCCGACATCGATAGCCAGCACCTGGAGCACGGTTAGCGGCAGCGGGGCGCCGATAATGACGCTCACGACGATGACAGCGGCTTCGGCGACATTATGCGCAAAAACGTAGGCAGCGAGTTTCTGGATGTTGGCGAAGATGGCGCGTCCCTCTTCGATAGCCAGCAGCAGACCGGCAGGATGTTGCGCATTGAGCACGATGTCGGCAGCAGCCAGGGCAACTGCCGTTCCCGACGCGCTGACAACCACACCGATCTCCGCCTGTCGCAGTGCGGGTGCATCATTAATGCTGTCGCCTAAAAAAGCGACAATTTCGCCACGTTGCTGCAGCGCTTCGACGATTCGGCGCTTGTGGGTTGCATCCAGTTGCGCAAAAATGACGTCCTCCAGCGGTGCAAGGATCAATCCAAGGTTGGCGCTACTCATAGCATCAAGATCCGCACCAGTGACGATCTGGACATGCGGCGCGTCGATCAGCCCGACCCGCCGCGCAATTGCTTCGGCAGTTAGTCCATATGCGCCGGTCACGATAATGACGCGAATGCCAGCCTTGCGGCATCCCTCGATTAGTTGCACCACTTCTGGTTGTGGCGGCTCCTGAAGTGTGGCAAATCCGAGAAAGGTGAGATCACGTTCAATGTCACGTGCGCGCCACATAATCCCTTCGAGCGGCTCTTCGACGGAGCGTGTGGCAAACGCGACGACTCGCTGACCCTTGCGGGCATACTCATCGATGGCGTGCTCGATCTCCCGTCTCATCGTTTCGTCTAGGTCTCGGACGACGCCACGATACTGGATGCGGACGCAGATTGAAAGCACGGCGCGACCTGTTCCGCGCACATACGCCATTAGTTCGCGTTTCCCATCGCGCTCGATGGCAACCACCGCGCTGCCAAGTTGCCGGCGTGGTTCGTAGGGGAAACTCTGCAAACGGACGATGTGGTGACCAAGTGATGCTTCATTGATACCGCCACGCGCCGCAGTCGCCAGTAGCGCCCCTTCCAGCGGATCACCGACAACGTACCAGTCGGGGTGGCTTGCGTCGGGCGGCATCAGACGCGAGTTGCTGCACAGCACTGCAGCGCGCAGAACTGCGGTCAGATCGGGTTCGGATGCAACCCGTATCAGGGCGCGTTCGTACAGAAATGCGCCTTCTGGACGGTAATCACTGCCAGTTGTGGTATAGACGCGCCCGCCAGCCCAGATGGCGCTGACAGTGGGGATTGTGCTGGTCAACGTCTCGATGCGATTGGCGCACAGCACGGTCGCTGAACTCAAACTTTCGACACCTGCTAGTCGTCGAACCAGCACCCCATACCGCGCCAGTCGTCGGCGCGCCAGCGCCAGCGCCAGGGTAACTGTCGGCAGCAATCCTTCCGGCACAAAGGCGACGATCATTCCAATAGCGAAGATGATGCCAGCTTGAATGGTGAATTGTTGCCCCAGAACGGTCAGCAGGAAGGCGCCAATACCGGCGATGATCGCCACGCGGGTGATGGTAGCAGCCAGCGTGTTCAATGCTTGTCCCAGCGGGCTTGGTTCTGCGCGGAGCGCCGCCGTGCTCTCTGCAATAGTGCCAAGCAAAGTTTGCATACCGGTATGAATGGCGACCAGGCTGCCTTGCCCCTCGAACACGACAGTCCCCGCCAGCAGAATGTTTGGTCGCTCCACCAGCGCCAGCGTCGGATCGGGCATTGCCCCCGCCACCTTGGTTACTGGCGCCGCGTTGCCAGTCAACGCTGTTTGCTTGACCCGTAACCCCTCGCTGGAGATCAGGTAGCCGTCGGCAACAACCACCGTTCCCGGTTTCAATGGCAGAATATCACCGGGGACGACATCCGTCGTTGGGATCTGGCGTACCTGGCCGGCACGGCGCACATACGCGGTGGCAGGCAACAACTTACGGAGCGCAGCGATAGCGCGTTCAGCCAGATATTCCTGCCATGCAGTGAAAATGCCGTTGAGGAACGCGACTGCAAGGATGACCAACCCGATCACTGGCGTGTCGCTGAGGAATGCCAGCAACCCGGCGATCAGCAGGATCAACGAGATCCAGTTGGCGAACGAGGCAGCCAGACGGCGAAACGTAGAAATCGGCAACGTGTCGGCAATTGCATTCGGTCCGTAGCGTTCACGGCGTTTGCGCGCCTCCGCTTCATCGAGGCCATGGGGAGCGGTCTGCATCGCAGCGCAGACTTCAAGCGGCGACATTGCCGCAAGCTGATCCAGCGAGTGGTCCGACACGACGCTCCTCGCGCACAGATTACCGGTCTGCGTAGCGCCCTGAAATACTGAGTTGCTCGCCAGACTCTGTACGCTGGCGGAGCATCGCCAGCACCTCTTCAACCTTCTCTGGCGTTGTCAGGTCGTGGTAATACTCCAGATTTGCCTGTAACACCGGCGCATGATCACAGTCTGCCAGGCACTTGACCCGTTGCAGGGTGAACATGCCATCAGGTGTCGTCTGGTCAACGCCGATGCCCAGTTTTGCCTGGAGCGTGGCGATCAGTTCCTCGGCGCCGCAGAACGCACACGGGACATCATCACACACCTGGATCACCCATTTGCCCACCGGTTGCTTGTACAGGAGCGAGTAGAACCCGGCGACCTCAAACACGTCGGTTGGTGGCATGCCAAGCAGTTCGGCCACTTCGCGCATGGCCGCTTCGGTCAGGTAGCCATACTCGTCCTGTGCGATGAAGAGCAATGGGAGCACCGCACTTGGCTTGTGCGGATAGCGCGCAATGATTGCTTCAATCTCGGCGCCATGCTTTTCGATCAATGACATACCGAATCTCGTTTTATCGATCAACTTCTCCGAGTACCGGGTCCAGAGATGCAATCAGCGCCACCAAGTCGGCGACCAGATGACCGCGCGCCATGTGTGGCAGCGATTGCAGGTTGACGAACGAAGGCGCACGGAAGTGGACACGGTAGGGTTTGGCGCTGCCATCGCTAACAATATAGGTTGCAAGTTCTCCACGTGGTGATTCCACTGCTGCCAGTGCGTCACCACGCGGTGGTTTAAGTCCTTCTGTCCATAGTTTGAAATGGTGGATGAGTGCCTCCATGCTCTGCGTAATTTCGCTTTTCGGCGGCGGTGCGATTTTGCGATCTGACGTCATGTAGGGTCCGGGACCCATATCGCGCAGACGTTGTAACGCCTGGCGGCAGATAGAGACACTTTCGCGCATCTCTGCTATGCGCACCAGGTAGCGATCATAAATATCGCCGTGGGTGGCAGTCGGAATGGCAAACGAGTAGGTTTCGTAGCCGCAGTACGGCATCGTTTTACGCAGGTCCCATGCCACTCCAGTGGCGCGCAGGCCCGGTCCGGTCAATCCAAGGGCAATCGCTGCTTCGCTGTCGATCACACCGATCCCCTGCGTGCGCTCGATCCATAGTGGATTGTCGGTCAACAGGGCTTCGTATTCATCGATCCGCCCCGGCATGATCTGCAAAAACGCCTCAACGGCTGCATCGAACCCGGTAGGCAGATCATATGCCAGCCCTCCAATCCGGAAGTAGCTGGTCATCATACGTGCACCTGAGACCAGTTCGAAAATATCAAGGATCTGTTCGCGTTCACGAAAAGTGTAAAGGAAGACGCTCATCGCTGCCAGATCAAGCGCATGGGTGCCAAGCCATACCAGATGGCTGGCGATCCGTTGCAACTCTACCAGCAGCACCCGTGCAACGGTGGCGCGTTCTGGAACTTCGCAACCGAGCAGTTTTTCGACTGCTAGCACGTAGCTCAGATTATTGGAGAGCGGTGCCAGATAATCGGTGCGATCAGTAAGCACTACCGCCTTCTGGTACGTCTTGCTCTCCATCGTTTTCTCGATGCCAGTGTGGAGGAACCCGATATCTGGTGCGACATCGACAACCGTTTCGCCATCCAGTTCAACGACCAGTCGCAGCACGCCGTGGGTGCTTGGATGGTGGGGACCCATATTCAGCACCATGGTCTCTTTCTCACCGGCAAGCGCCGGACGAGTGATCTGACAGGGTGCAGGAATGCTTAGATTGCGTGCACGGGTTTCAGCGACGGTCATAGAGGCTTACTCCTTCGCAAATGGTTTATGCGCATAGATCCGGTCCTGGTTGAAGGTGAAAGCCACTTCTTCCGCACCGAGCGGTACATCTTTGCGCAGCGGATGCCCTTCCCAATCTTCCGGCATCAGGATGCGTTCCAGACAGGGATGACCGGTAAAAATGATACCAAACATATCAAACGTCTCGCGCTCATGGTAGTTGGCGCCGGGCCAGAGGCCAGTCAGGGATGGAACAGAGGGGTTATGCTCATCGACGCCAACTTTCAAGCAGATGCGGCTACGATTGGTGAATGATAACAGATGATAGACAACCTCGAAACGCGGCTCACGACCGAGATAATCGACGCCGCACAGGTTTTCGAGGAAATTGAACTGCAATTCTGGGTCGTCGCGCAGAAAACGTGCGACATCGACGATATGTTCTGGGCGAACGTACACGCTCAGGTCGCCGCGAAACTCCGTCGATCCGAGAATTGCCTCGGGCAATGCCGCACGCAATCGCCCCAGCACGGTTGCGTTGTCGAGCGCCATTCTTGAACCCTCCTGGCAAAGGTTCGGCAGTGATCCCGCTACGAGAGGCGAACCGGCTCGCGCAGTTCGCCATTGAGGCGCATGCGCTTTACCTTCTCGTGCAGATGAATGATACCATCGATCAACGCTTCGGGGCGCGGCGGGCACCCGGCGACATACACATCGACCGGGACGATTTCATCGACACCCTGTACAATCGCGTAATTGTTGAACACTCCACCGCATGCGGCACAATCTCCCATGGCGATCACCCATTTCGGGTCTGCCATTTGGTCGTACAGGCGGCGAACGACTGGTGCCATTTTCCGTGAAACGCGCCCGGCAACGATCATGAGATCCGCCTGACGCGGTGATGCCCGGTTGATCTCCATCCCGAAACGCGACAGGTCGTAATTGGCGCCTTGCGCACCCATCATTTCAATGGCGCAGCACGCTAGACCAAACAGCAGAGGCCACATCGCGCTTGATCGACTCCAGTTTACCAGCTGCTCGAGCGATGCGGTGACGATCCCCATATCGCCCGCTTTTTGCTCTATTCCCATCTTAGTGCTCCTCGCCGCCACTCATAGATTAGTCCAATTACCAATACCACAAAGAACACCCCCATCGCCGCCAGCCCCGGAATGCCGAGTTGTCGATAGACCAGCGCATACGGAAACAGGAAGATGATCTCAACATCGAACAGAATGAACAGCATCGCAACCAGATTAAATTTTACCGGAAAACGACGCTGTGCGGGACCAATCGGCTCCATACCCGACTCGTAGGGCATCAATTTGCGCCGATTAGGTCGCTGTGGTCCCAGGTAGCGCGAGAGGACGATCACAAAGATCGCAATGAACATTGCGACCAGAAACAGTGTCAGGATGGGCAGGTAGTCGATCAGCATCTACAGTGCCTTTGTCTGTATCGAATGGAGCAAACAGAGCGTATGCCTGAAGTAGCAGCGTTACCTGTGGATCAGCACCCTGATGCATGGCATTATACGACCTTCCAGATTTGTGTCAAGATGCACAAAGTTGAATATGTGCTGCTTCATGCTCCAGCAGCGCACGTTTTCGTTCGATCCCCCACTGGTATCCGCCCAGGTTGCCATCGGCGCGAACGACTCGATGACATGGCACAATCAGCGCCACCGGGTTGCTGGCGCATGCGCGCGCCACAGCGCGCACTGCATACGGGTGTCCCAATCGTTGTGCTACCTCCCGATAGGTCTGTGTTGCACCATATGGAATGGTGCGTAGCGCTTCCCAGACCAGGCGCTGAAACGGGGTCGCCGTCACGTCGAGCGGCAGGTCGAGACTTTTCTGGACGCCGTTCAGGTAGCCATGGATCATGGCAGTCCAGTTGTCGCTCACATGTCCGGTATGCCGGATGATCGCGGTTCTGAACCTGCGCTCCAGGTCGTCCTGCAACATGTCCGGGTCATCACCGAGCGCCACAGCGCAGACTCCGCGTTCCGTCGCTGCGATGAGAAAGTATCCAAACCTGCAAGGTGCAATTGTTACTGTGATTGTGCGTGGATGATTCATGTCAGAGTCCTGGTCTGAACCGCAGTGCCAGCGCAGCGCCTGCCAGCAACAGCGCCGCTATCACCGCCCATAGAAGATGATCCGAACCGCCAGTGCGCGGCAATGTTGCTGGTGCCGCCACAGTCGGCGTAGCAGCGACCCCAGCTGTTTCAGGAGTTGGCGTGGCTGTGTTCTCTGCGGTTGGGGTTGGCGTTGCGGTTGGCGTCGCCGGAACAGGCGTATCGCGCGGTTGTGGTTCCTCACGTGGGACCGAGGTTGGAGTTGGAGTGGATGTTGGGGTTGCTTCCGCCGGTCCGGGGATGATGCGAATGGGAACTTCCGCCTGGCGGGGCGCCTGGACTTCGTCGTCGAACTCGTCGCGCACGCCTGACGCTTCGGCGCGGTTGATAAGCGCTGCCTCAACCGAGCGCAGCGCGGTGAAGACAGTCGTGACAGTAATGATTTCACCAGGTCGCAGTCGGGTCAGTCCAAGACCGGTCAATACATTGTCCCATTCCAGCACACCTTCTGTGATCGTCGATGTCGATGTCAATGTTGGCGTCGGTATGGCGCTTGCGAATTGCAGGTAGGTCAGGTCGAACGTATCGCGCAGCGGAATGCGGGTCAGATCGGCGGCGCCGTCGTTGCTGATCGTGATGGTGAATGTGAGCGGGAGACCGCTGGCGGCAACCGTATCGGTCACGAGTTCTTTTCTCACAATGACCTGCCCGCCGATAGCATCGCCAGTGCTGCTTCGTCCGTCGCCAGCGTATTCCTGCCCGCCAAACCCCACGGCGGCGCCGATGCGCGCCCGGTTGACCGTTACGACCCGTGGCGCAATTGCGCGAAACACGGTGATGATTTCGATCGATTGCCCCGGATTGAGCGGACCAAAGACCGTATCGGTCGTCAGATCGCTCCAGGTGATCAATCCTTCGCCGGTTGCTGGCGTCACGATATTCGTCGACGAAAGTGGAATGGTGCGTTCGAGTTGCAGAATGCTCGACTCGTACTCATCGATCAGCGGCAGCGTGGTGATCGAGATCGTTCCGGTGTTGGTGATTCGGATGGTGAAGGTCAACTCCTGACCGACCTGAATGACATCCGATCCCTGCAGGCGTTTCGAGATTTCCATGCTTAATGTGCCGGTCTGCGCTGGAGGGGCGGCTGCCAGATTGGAAGGTGCGGCGATGTAGCAGATCGCGACGGTTGCGACGGCAACGATCACTGCGGCAATGAACGGGCGCCATCCGGTTGATGTCGCAGGCAGTGGTGTCATGAACGCCTCCTGTGCTTATGTGAGCCGTATGCGCTACTCTCGCGGTCGAACCTGCCCGCCGCGCCCCTTTTCGGCAGCCGGAGGATTGGTGATCGCCGCTCGTTCGCGTTCCTGCTGCGCTTCCCGGCGCGCCTCAGCATCCGCGATCAGAGCGACGGTTGCGCGGAATCCCCACACTGCCAGCAGCGCCGGTGCGATAAGGAGCAGTAAAAAGAATGGCGGCAGCGTTGCCAGAAACACGATGATACTCATTAGCGCCTGCGTGACAATAGTAAAGAGCGGTCTGCCGAATGCCAGCACCAGCGCGTTCCGAAACGTAAGCAGCAGGCTCTGACGTTCCTGCAACAATGCCAGCGGACCGAGATAGATCAACAGGCTGACCCATGCCATCAGGAAATACGCGAACAGCATCATTAGGTAGATGCCGGGCAGTGCGTCCATCTGCGCATAGAAGACCACATTCACCAGGATGATGAGCAGCCCCGTAAGCCAGGCGCCGTATATCCGCCATCCAAAGCGATAGTGACGTCGCGCTCCTGCAATGAAGTCGCTCAACGAAACGGTGCGCCCTTCGTGGATGCGCTGAGCGATCACCGTCAACCCGGCGCTCGCCATTCCCATTGGCAGGGTGGTCAACAGCAGCAATCCCGCAGCGCCGAGTGGTGCTCCGCCAACCGCAAAGCCAGCTGCCAGGATCGGCAATGGAAGCGTGACCAGCAACCAGACCACGCTGATCAGTGTGAGCGGCAGCAGGTCTTCGAAGGTGTCACGCGCTGATTGCCAGAAGATGCGAAAAGGATTCATACGCCCGGTGATTGCGCGAATGCTCTCGATGTGGAACTATTGTATCAGGCTTTCGCACAGAACGATACTCTGATTCTTACTGGTCACGGAGAAGAGCGTCGAGACGGCGCACTGCTCGCAGGGTTCGCCATGGCGTTGGTGATGGTTCGAGCCATGCGGCAAACGCTTCTTCCGGTACGATGCGCCGCGCCTGGATCGCGCGGCGTTCGCGCAAGAGTTGCGCCCGGTCGCGCAGCGCCTCGATGCGCCCGGCGATCATTGCCGGCTTACGGGCAAGTGTGGCGTATGCCAGCACCATGGTGTCGTATGCCAGAATATCCGGCAGGCAGGAACGCAGAACCCCCGAAGGAAAGCAACGAATGATCGCGCGCAACCGGTTGCGTCCCAGCAATCGCTGCTTGAGCGGCGATCCCTGACCGCCGGTGGCGGAATAGATGTGCCGCGCCCGCGCCGCAGGAACGACCAGGCATTCCCATCCACGCAGTTGCGCGCGCCACGCCAGATCGACATCTTCCAGATAGTTGAAAAAATCCGGCGCCATCAAGCCAATGTCGTCGAGCATCGTCCGCCGGTAGAGCGCCAGCCCGCCGCTTGCTCCCATCACCGGTTGCGGTGCAGCGGGTAACGATCGCACCGCACGCCCTGTCCACAGGTCGAGCGCCAGACCGTTACGGCGGGCAGTGATGCCAGCGGAAGCCACCAGATCAGGGCGATGATCGAAGGTGAGTACCCCAGCGGCAGCGCCGAGATGCGGATTCTGCTCCATCGTTTCGACCAGCGCCGGTACGCAGCCTGGTTCAACGAACGCATCGTTGTTCAGCAGCAAAAGCAGATCACCGCGTGCGGCACGCAAGCCAGCGTTGACGCCGCCAGCGAACCCCAGATTTGCTGGCAGAGCCACGAGACGCACGGCGGACCAGGCTTGCCGCAGCCACGCGGCGGTGCCATCGATGGAACCGTTATCGACAACGATGATTTCATCTTCGGGGTGAAGTTGCGCCATGACCGCGCGCAGGCAGGCATCCAGGAATCGTTTGCCATTCCAGGTCACAATGATGACGGAGATCATGAGATGTTCACGATGCAACAAACCCGGTCATAAGAGCGTACAAGGTTATAGATAATGTAGCGAAGCCGTTGAAGGAGAGAACCATGAACTTCGTGCTTGATAACCGACGTTCAGTCGTGGTAGGTATTGGCCTGATCCTGTTGGGTTTCGTCTGGTGGCTGAATCTGTGGTGGCTGTTGCTGCCAGGTGCGTTGATTGCCGGTGGAGTGGCGGCATATATCCAGCGGCGCGCGCTACGAACCTCTGAAGCCGTCCAAGTGGGTTTGTGGGGTGTCGGGCTTGGGTTGCTGCTGATGGTTGACTTTCTGTTCCCCGGCATCCTGTTTCTGGCTGGTGTCAGCCTCCTGATACGCGGGCGTGAAGACAGGATCGACGCACAGATCCAGCACGGCATCAGCAGCGTGCGTCGCCCACGCCAGAACGCACGTCCAACGGAGACAACCAGCGTCCCGATTACCATTCACCCTGGTGCTGCGCCGCAAGCGCCCTTCACATCGCCCGATCACGTTGCCACTGGTGAAACGACACGTTTGCGCGAGTAACAGCGGCATACAAGCGGTTTTACGAGACGACCCTGACGTTTTTGACGTCAGGGTCGTTTCTTACGGCGCATCTGGCGCTGCACTCAACGCCTGGATCCATGCACGCCAGTTGAGTTGAGGTGCAGGCACTGGGATCGGTGCTGGCGTTGGCGGCACCGGGTTTGCAGGACGATCCTCAAAGGTTGGCAGAACGACCGTATCACCCTCGGCGGCGAGTCCAAGTTGCTCCCGCGCAATTTGTTCGGCGTAGGCAGGGGACTCGGCATACTCCACCTGACTGAGCAGTGCGCGATTTGTTGCCTCAATGTGAGCGTTTTCGGCAAGCAACGCCTTACGTCGTTGCTCAAGTTGCGCGCCGGTCATGATCTGCCCAACGAAACTTGCCATCATCCACAGCGACAACACCACCATCGCCAGCGTGAGGGCGTGCACTCCGGCACGCCCTGGACTCAGGCGTTCGCGCAGAGTAAAGTTGCGTGAAGCAGATACATGTCGGCTACGGGGCATCTATCTGGACTCCAAAAGACATCAAGTACCAGAGAGCACCATGTTATGTTATGAGGTGCGCTATGCCTGCGTGCACTTCGGCGATGACCTATCACGCCTTGTGCTCATCGCGCCGGTCAGGACGCGGCGCTTCAAGGAGCAGAGGCTCGTCAATATTGGTCATCATTGAACTCTGACCACGGAACAGGCCGCCTGGTTCGATATGCAAGGCAGATGAAGTAATATCACCCCAGACTTTGCCCGTTGGTGAGATTTCGAGTTGTTCAATCGCGGTGATTTCCCCTTTCACCGCGCCGGACACGTGAACATTCTGCGCCTTGATCGTTGCGATCACCTGCCCTGTTTCGCCGATGATCAGATTTCCCAGAATTTCGATATCACCCTCGACTCTGCCATCGATCCTAATGTTGCCATCGGATTTGAGGGTGCCGACAAAGCTGGTGTTGGCGCCAATGACTGTCTCGGGCTTGCCATTGAGATGCGTGGCGGGAAGAGCCTGAGACTGTTTTCTGTTGCCGAACATCGCTCCTCCTCTAACGGCGGTGTGGCTCGTTCGCTTATGCCGGGCGCGCCGGATGACGCCCCCAGTGGTCAGTGCCCCCAGAATGATCGCCAGAACGGCGACTGCGGCAATTATATAAGACGTTTGACCTTCGATCAACTTTTTGTCGCAGCGGAGGGTTCCGCTCCCTCCCCTACGGTCGGATCGTTCCAGCCCAGCGTGCGCAGATACGCACGATCCGCCTCAGTCAACGCCGCGCGTGCCAGTAGGTCGGGTCGGCGTTCCAGGGTGCGCCGCAGCCGTTCACGCCGTCGCCATTGTGCAACCTCGCCGTGGTGACCAGAGACCAGCACTGGCGGCACTGCGCGCCCTTCCCATACCGCAGGGCGGGTGTACTGTGGGTATTCTAGCAACCCGTCACTAAACGATTCATCGGCGATTGACTCAGCATCGATGACCCCCGGAACCAGACGCGCAACTGCATCGATAACGACCATTGCCGCCAGTTCACCCCCTGTCAGCACGTAGTCGCCGATCGAGAGCTCGCGATCGATCAGCGCTTCGCGCACGCGCTCGTCTACTCCTTCGTAGCGCCCGCATACTAGCACCAGGCGCGGATAGGTTGCAAGTTCGGCAGCGATACGTTGCGTGAATGGCTCACCATCGGGCGTCATTAGGATGACTGGCGGCTTTGACGGTTCTTCCATTTCAGGTGCCATCGACAGCACTGCGCGGATGCATGCAGCAAGCGGTTCGGGTTTCATCACCATGCCTGCTCCACCGCCGTATGGTGCATCATCGGTCGTCCGGTGACGATCAGTAGCATAGGCGCGAATGTCATGCAGCACGACGTTGATGAACCCAGCTTGAATTGCCCGCTTGAGAATGCTCTCGTTGAGCGGACCAACGAACATGCCCGGGAATAATGTCAGAACATCGAAGCGCATGACTGCATTGTAGCACAGACCAGGCATGCACGACGATATTGCCTTCCTGCACAACTCGCTGCTCATTCCGAAGGGCATCCCAATCAGTGGCGCGATCTAAATGCGCACACTGGCGGGGTGCATGCCGTTGTTCGCACCTGAGACCGGTGTTCACTGCCCAACGACCTCCCGCGGTATCACTTCGGGAGGTCGTCGCGTTGGCGAGGATGACAGGCTGCAGGATCGAAGGCGGCATGTGTGGTGTATGCAGAGGATGGTCTGCTTGGAATAAATGTTTCGGCGAACAATCTACTGGCTGCTTAACAGTCAGCGCTCATCACCGACAGGCGGCGGAACGATCTGCACTTCGCCAGCGCCGCGCTGCAGAGCAGGCGAAGTCGTCGGTTGGAAGCGCGTGCTGGACGTACACTTCGTCGGTTAGCTCGGACAATGGAATGCGCACCAACTGATAGCCCCATAACCTCATTCGCGCGAGAATGCGCCAGGGTCGAACGCATTCTAGGTGGCTGGTAGCCTGTTAAGCCAGATGTCATCCGCGCTTCAGAATGATGGCACATCCCTTTTGTCCGACGAGTTTCTCAGTAACGTTCACGCGCAGGTCGTGTGGTGTTGCAACCACATCTCTAAGGATGTGTCGCCTTTATCGACGCGCGTTTCTTTCAGTCAAGTGATGATGATGTGCTGCCAGCAGCCATTCCGCACCTTCGGCATTCGATCGCCGAATGCATGAGTATGCGCACCAAGAAACCGTTCGTATCAATCCAACATTGCCACTTGCGCCCGTTGACCTTTTTTCCCCCTCGAAGCCACGATCTCCGTCTGCTTCGGTCGTTTTGGCTGATTGGGAGTCCAGGATGCCGATGGATGGCTCCGGGACGCGATCTAGCGCTTGTCAAGCCAGTTGGCGCGGCATATCTTTTTGGCGAATGTTCTATAACGATTATGAGCGAACCGAGATTATCGGCGGAGCATTAGTCAGAAGCCGTCGCCATTGGCGGGCGGTGCGGTGTTTGGAGAGCAGCGCACTAATAATCGTGTGGAGATCGATGTCGGTTGGACGTCCGCCTTTTGGTGACGTGACGGTGACGAGCAGCGCGATGGCGGACCATTACGCATTAGTCAGATCAGTCGCGTCCTGTATCGGATAGAACCGACGCTCGCGTTTCGACACACAGTACTTCTCCACATTAGAAAGCTATGTTTAGCATCGTGATCCCACAAGTCCGGGTTTTTGATCGCGCTCTCACAAACCCGGTCAACGCCGGACTGGTTTCCCATCGGAGAGAATAGTCGCATACATTTGTGACTGATGAACTCGAATGACTCTTATGAACTCATCTCACCTGATGCGCCGCTGTCGGCGCGAGTGACCGTTCGCGCACCAGGAATGCCCATCCCAGCGGTTCAAGTGCGATGCTGCCGTCGTCGTTTTGGGTGAATACCGCACGCTCGAAGACCTGACGCTTAAGCTGTCGTTCACCAGCGGCGGCAAACTCGCCGCTAATCGGGAAGCCAAAAGTCTGCAATCCGCCGTTGCGTTCCCAGAAGACGGCAAATGATCCACGGATAGCGTGGGGCGTTTCTGCGAAACGACGACATCCAGGCGGAGCGCAGTCGTCAGGTGGCACTGCGCCGCTTGGCGGCGTCCAAGTACGTCCAAGCGGCGCTACCTGCACCAGGTAGGGCGTGTCTGCCTGATCGAGGTGGAGTTCCAGTACGGCACGTTCGAAGACTTGACGCGTGATCCCCTTCTCGGTAACAGCTGGCGCAAGTGGCGCGCCGAACAGGTCGTTCCCGCCATGCATCTTCCAGTAGCGCCAGAGGAGTGCCGGTACAACCACATTGTTTTCGCGCCGGTCTTCTGGAACTGGCAGGAGTTTCTCTGCGGCTGCCAGCACTGCCCGAATGCCTGCCAGATTTTCGTTGAACTCCGGTTCGGCGCCGGTGACCAGTTCGGAGACGATCGCGGCGATCCCCAGACTCGCTGCCCAATCGTGCATGCCGCCAGTGATGATGTATGCATCCCAGAAGCGCGTGTAGCGGTAGCCTGCGCTGGCAGCATACGTCTGCGCCAGTTCTATCGATGGCGCATGTTCGCAGAAAGCGGGGAAGACGTTGCCAGCGGCGGAGTGCAGGAAAATAGCACCCCAGGCATCAAGCAGGAAACTGCGCAGCACCCGACTTTCGACCTCCGAGTCAGGGTATGGTCCGCCGGTATCGGAAATGATGCCGTATGCGCCGAAAACCCTGGTACGCCAGTCATTTTCAGGGCAGATATCGAGATTGGTATTCATGTTGCGGTTGAGATCAACACCGCGGGCGTTGAAGCGCGTGCCAAGTGCCAGTCCGTCAGGGTTGATGGTGGGAATGACGTACAGGCGCACGGACGGCGGGACTTCGTATGGGTTGGCGCGAAAATGGTCGGCGAGCATGGTGGCGAGGACATACGTATTGGCTTCTGGGGCGCCGTGGGTATTGCCAACGATCACCAGTTTCACCGGGCCGTCGCCGATACGCAGCGCAGTGATCGAGCGACCCTGGGTGGAGAGACCAATCGTGAGATCCTGCACGATCAATTGGCGTACCGGTGCAGCATCGAGCGGCGCTGCGAAGAGCAGAAACAGGATCAGGAGGGATAGGAGTTGAAGGTTGAGAGTTATAGGTGGTTCTGCCTTCGCGCTTTTGCGCCTGCAACCTTCGTACCTGCCACCATCGCACCTTCCGCCTTTCATCTTTGCACCTTGCTGCTCTGCTCAGAAGAAGCACCCGAAATCCTGGACGCCCTGGCGCCTGCCCCCTTTTCATCTTTGCACCTTGCTGTGTACCTATGCCTGTGGCAGCGCAGGAGACCAGCGATCTGCACCTGTTACCTTTCACCCTTGCACCTTGCCATCTTCGCATCTGCTATCCTACCACAGAGCTGCAGAGAACGCAGAGAGTGCGCAATTGCACCTTCATGTCTGTGACGTTCCTTTCTCCAAAACCTTTTGCCGGACTAGTGGTTTGTCAAATTTGAACTTAAGTGCTATCCCTCTAGGGGAGAGCGCTTTTTCTAGAGGTGTCTGAATGAACAAGCGCTACATTGTTCGGCTAAGCGAGAAGGAACAAGAAACGTTGCAGAAGATCATTTTCACCGGCAGGGCGCCAGCATATCAATCAAGATACGCCATGCCAACGTGCTGCTGAAAGCGGATGCTAACAGCCCAAACCGGACAGATGAAGCAGCAGCCGATGTATTCGGCTGTCATCTTAACACCGTCGCTAATATCCGCCAGCATTTGCAGAGCGCGGTCTGGAAGCAGCGCTGGCACGCCAAAGGCGCGCGCATCAGTCTCGCCTAGTAGATGGGGAGGCAGAAGCCCGGATTATTGCTCTCCGTTGCAGTTCTCTACCGGAGAGGCGCGCAGGGTTGGACCTTACGTCTACAAATAAGCTGGCGGAGCTAGAATCGTCCCTTCCATCTCCCGAGACTGTGCAACAGGTTCTAGAGCTCCGCCTCTATCCGAAGGAGTACTTTGTGATTCCTCCAGAAGAGAATGCCGAGTTTGTGGCTCATATGGGGGACATCCCGAACCTTTACCAGCAGCCTGCTGATCCCAAGAGGCCGCTCATTTGCATGGATGAGTTGCCGGTGCAATGCAGGGGACCCGTTGTCCCTTGCCTGCCCAGCCAGGGACACCGGTGCAGGCAGACTATGAGTATGAACGCAACAGCGCTGCGGAGCACTTTCTGTTCACCGACCCTCTGGCTGGTTGGCTTCGGGTCTCTGTTCGGAAGCATCGGATGGCTGTGGATTGAGGAGAGGGAATCCGAAATCTTGCTGGACGTCCTCCAGGCTGAGCATATGTCGTCATCTGCGACAATTTGAATACGCATACCATTGGAGCGCTGTATAAGGCGTTTTCTCCAACCCAGGCTCGGGTTCCGGTCCAGCGGAATTCACTATACCCCCAAACACGGAAGGTTGGTTGAACGAGGCAGAGGTTAAACTGATCCGGTAATGTTTGGATCGTCGAATACCGGATAGAGAGACCTTGCGTCAGGAAGCTCAGGCCTTGTGTCATCAGCGAAACAATGTGCAGAAGAGGGTGGATTGGCGATTCACTACGGCAAACGCCCGCATCCGTCTCAAGTGTTTATACCCACAAATAAAAATCAGCGCAACAATGGCGGTGGCGAGTTCTTCCTGATCACCCAGGGCTTCCAGTAGCAGGCGCCGCGGCGGAATCGCATATGGAACAGTTGTCCATCTGGTCGAAATGTATTGCGGACCGAAGACAATATATGCTGGTCGTGCAGCTAGCTTGCGTTGGGGTTGCGCTCTGACCGCCTCGCCGATCACAGTGCGCCGGATGCTAGGGGGATGAGCTATCAGGTAATCACGGAGCGCCAGAATCGCGGCGATGAGGTGACGGCAGAACATCCAGTAATGCCGCTACGGGCAAGTGCAACTGACGAAGAGTTGGCAGTTGTGCACACGGAGATCGACCTGATGCGCTACTCCCAGCGATTCGGAAACATTGATTGGCGCACTATCGACATCGACGCGCTCGACTTCCACCCGCCCCCGCTCGTAATAGTGCTGACCCTGCTGAACAACCGTTTGTGAAGTTGAGAACAGGATGTGATCAATGTTCAATTTGTCAGCAAGAGTTTGTTCACATATGCATTTGGCGTCGATGCATGCCATTCCGCACTGGCCCGGTCTGTCGTTTTCCTGTGGCACCTGTTGCCGGGAGCGCAGGATTTCTGCGCAAGCGGGAACATTGCGAAGATGATACCATGCGCTTTTGGTATAATGGGGGAATAGTTGAACCAGACAGTTGTCTGACAGGAGTACGTTATGAGTACACGTTCGCAGCGCGGTCGAGCGGTTCAGACGAAGAAGAGTGGCTCTTCTCGCACGCTCTATCTGGTGATGGGCGCCGCCATGCTGCTGGTCATTGCAGTTGCCGCGACGATTGCGCTGCAAAACCGGCAGACCGCCACACCGGGACGCGACCCCGTGCGTCCGGCGATCACGGTTGCGAAAGGGGTTGGCACCGACGGTTTCTTTTTCAAAGGGAATGCCGATGCACCGGTGACCGTCACCGAGTTTTCGGATTATCAGTGTCCTGGATGTGCCTACTATGCAACGATATTGGCGGCGCAGTTCGAGCAAGAGTATGTTGCGACCGGCAAGGTCCGGTTTGTCTACCATGAGTACCCCTTAAACGGGCATATCAACGGCGTTCCAGCTGCGATTGCCGCACGTTGTGCAGGTGAACAGGGGGCGGATAACTACTGGGCGATGCACGACTATCTCTTCACCAACCAACGTCAGTGGAGCAGTCAACCCAATCCGCAGGCGCAGTTCGTTACCTATGCGCGGCAGATTGGTCTCGATACTGCTGCCTTCGAGCGTTGCTACACCAGCAACCGCTTCCGTGATGCAATCGATCAGGCGAAGGCATCCGGCGACGCGCTGCGTATTCCTGGCACTCCGTCGTTTGCCGTGAATGGGCAACTGGTCGATACGACCGGTGCAAGCAGCGTAGAAGAGATCTACGCTCGTATGCGCCAGGCGGTGGATCGAGCGCTTGCGGGGCAGTAGGGTTATTACAGGGATAGGTTTTTTGAAAGCTCCTGTGCGTCATCTCCTGTTTCAGGTATCAGGATGCCCAAACTTCCCTTCTCCCACAAGGGGAGAAGAGGGTTGGGGGGATGAGGAGCAAAGGTATGCGGAAATGCAAAGAATCATTCATCTCTCCTGAGAAATCTACTCTTGAGAGGGGGAGGAAGCCGGAGAGGTTATACCCGGTGCCGTGTGGTCGTGTGCAGCCAGCGCTGGCTGAATTTGAAAACCTGAGCATTCTCGTGCCTTTCCCCGCGTCGCCTGTAGCGTGATTGCCTTGTGTGCCGCCGGGTTGTTCAGGCAAGCACTCATTGACAGCCCTTTGCTGCATGGCTATAATGCCACAGTCTGACGCGCGCGCTTGCCGCGTCGAAGCGGATATTCGTCTTGCTTATCACAGACAGATCGTCGTTGCACAAATAGAGATGGCGTCGTGCGTAGTCGAGACATATACTCGTTGATCTTCATTCTGCTGGTTGCTGGCATTGCGCTGTCGATTGTGTTCGCCCCAGAAGGGCGCTGGTTGTTCAACCGCGACGTCAGTGTTCGTCTGGGGCTAGACTTGCGCGGCGGCATCCAAGTGTTGCTGCGTGCTGCCGAACCGGTTGAACGCAGCGTGATGCAAACAGCAGCTGGCGTTATCGAACGTCGTATCAACGCTTTAGGGGTCGCCGAGTCGGTGGTTCAGTTGTCGGGGAATGACCGGATCATTGTTGAGATACCTGGTATTGATAACCCTGAACAGGCAATTGAAACCCTGCGCGGCACCGGTAAATTGGAGTTCATCGATACCAAAGGGGAGTTTCTTGCACCGGGCACGATTGTGCGCACAACCGGTAGCCCTAATCCGATTGCACTGCGTCCTACCGCCACAGTGACCGGCACAGAAGAGATAACGTCGACTGTGTCGGAAGGCCCGATCTATGAGAGTATTACCGACGGTAAAGATCTGGATCTGAGCTCTGTACAACCGCCACAGATTGCCAGTCAGAGCCTGACGAACCAATTTGCCGTACCGTTTGCCTTCACCGGCGAGTCGGCGCGTCGTTTGGAACAGTTCACTGCCGCCAATATTCAGCGCCCGATGTGTATCGTGCTCGACAATCAGGTCTTCAGTTGTCCGGTTATTCAGGCGGCGCTGATTGGCGGGCGTGGCGAAATCACGACGAACACGCGCCAGGATGCGGAACAGATCTACACGCAACTTAAGTATGGCGCATTGCCGGTTCCATTGCAGGTCGAGTCGAGCCGGACGGTCTCAGCGTCGCTCGGTCAAGGGTCGGTCGATGCCAGCATCGTAGCAGGTCTGGTCGGGTTGCTCACAGTAGCGTTGTTCATGATCCTGTTCTATCGCCTGCCCGGTTTTCTGGCGACCGTGGCGCTTCTGCTCTATACGGTGATCAGTTTTGCGCTGTATCAGTTGATCCCGGTGACGCTGACGCTACCGGGTATCGCTGGTTTCATTCTGTCGATTGGGGTGGCGGTTGATGCGAATGTACTCATTTTTGCACGACTGAAAGAAGAGTTGCGGCGCGGCAGATCGCTGAATGCGTCGATTGACGCCGCTTTCGTAGAGGCATGGCCTGCCATCCGCGACTCGAGTGTGGCAACGTTGATCACTTGCACCATCCTGTTCATGTTTGGCAATACCTTTGGCGTGAGCCTGATCAAGGGGTTCGCGCTGACGCTTGGACTTGGCATTTTGCTGAGCCTGTTTACAGCGATGGTCGTTACGCGCACATTCCTGCACGTGATCAACCCCTTGCCGTTTGCGCAGAACCCCTGGTTGTACGAACTGAAGGACGCGCCAGGGATGCGTCACGCGCGCGAGACGGCATAATCACAAGAAACGTATGGATAAACTCGTTAAGCTCCGCTACTGGTGGTTTGCACTCTCGCTGGTAATTATTATTCCTGGATTGGTGTCGCTGGCGATTTTTGGGCTGCGCCTAGGCATCGATTTCAGCGGCGGTGCGTTGTGGGATATCCAGTTCGTCGAACGGACGCCGGGTCAACTCGATACCGAGCGGATTCGCGCCATCTTTGCAGCGCAGGGGTTTGAGGGCGCTCTGGTGCAGTTGACCGAGTCACAGGTTGATGGGCGTACCGTCGCCAGCGCTATAGTGCGCACCCGTTCGCTGAGCGAAACCGATCCGGAACCGCAGCGTCAGCGAGTGCTCAGCGCGCTCAGCGCAGAGTACGGTCCGGTTAATCAGCAGGCGCTGCAGTCCGTTGGCGCTACGGTGAGCGCTGAGTCGACTCGCAGTGCAGTGATTGCAGTGATTGCGGCGTGTGTGGCAATTCTGGTCTATCTGACGCTGGCCTTCCGCCGCGCGCCGCATCCGGTGCGCTACGGCATTTGCGCTATCTTGGCGATGATCCACGATGTGCTGCTGGTGCTGGGTGTTGCGTCGATCCTGGGAGTGGTGATCGGAATGGAGGTCGATGCGCTGTTCCTGACGGCGCTCCTGACGGTGATCAGTTTCTCGGTGCATGATACGATCGTGGTGTTTGACCGCATCCGCGAGAATCTGATGAACCGTCGCCCGACTGAAACCTTCGATGAGATTGTCAATCATAGTATTGTTCAAACGCTGCCGCGTTCAATCAATACCCAGCTGACGACATTCTTTACACTGGTGGCACTGCTCCTGTTTGGCGGCGAGTCGATCCGCAATCTGGTGCTGATCCTGCTGATTGGGCTGGTGAGTGGCACCTACTCGTCGATCTTTAACGCGGCGCAATTGCTCGTAGTGTGGGAGAACCGTGAGTGGAACCGCTGGTTCCGCCGGAGCGCCCCGCCAGGCGCCGAAGCGACAGCAGCGTAGTTCCTGCCACTCCATGTCCCGCTTGTTCTTTGCCCTCTCGAAGCGAACGATGCCGCGAGAGGGTATTTATAGTCCGCACAAGCCGGTCGTGCTACTTTGTTACGTAGTACGTCTGCCACTGGTGGGGGGCGGATGGTGGTGAGTCCTTCTGGATGTGCAGAATGCGCGCTCCGGAGTCCCGCACGTGCGCAACAACATACGTTTCAGGTAGGGCATGCACTTCGTGAGGATAGAGCTTGAGTCGGTAGTACAGGATCGCAGGCGGGACGCCAATGGTGCGTAGCAGCGCGTAGGCTCGACGGCGTGGCTGCAAACGGTACAACGGCTTGATCGCGTTCAGCGTGCTAAAGATTAGGAGTCCATCTGGCTTCATCACCCGGACAAATTCGGCGATGTAGCGTAGTGCTCGTGTGCGATCCCGGACATGCTGGAGCACGCCCCAGCAATAGACCATATCGCACCTGTCTGATACGATGGGCAGCGTATCACTGGCGCTAACGACAAAATCGGCGCGTGTGAGCGTCGCGTGGATCTGGCGGGCTTTGACAATCAGGCTTTCCGAAATGTCCAGACCGACATAGTATTCGAATCGCCTGCGGAACGCTGCGGCAAGCCGACCGACGCCGCAGCCAAAGTCGAGCACCGTCGACCGGTGCGATGGTCGATTCCAGCGCTCAATCTGCTGCATGACCTGCGCAACCTGATCCTCTCCGGTTTGGAGAAAGGCTTCAACATCCCATCTGCCGAACCGGTTTGTGCCAGTCATGCCCCAGAACGGATCCACCTGACCGAGATCTTCCCATTGACGCTTGTTCGTTTGCAGGCTCATATGTTGCTCTTTATTGACGCTTGTTCGTTTGCAGGCTCATATGTTGCTCTTTTGAAACGGGCTGACAGCGCGACCTTTTGCAATGTACACCCGGAGATATACATCGCAAAAGCATCCCCGGAAGTATAGGAAGCACTTCCTCTGGTTATGACGGTCAGTTAGAGAGAGATGGCATAAGCTACCCATTCAAGGCAAGGTTCGGCTGGACATCCAGGTCCCATCCATGCTGAATGCCAGCTTCGAAGCGATAGAAGGCGGCAGCGCCGATCATTGCGGCATTGTCGGTACACAAGGCGACTGGTGGGACGCGCACCGGAACCGGAGCGCGCCGGTTGAGTTCCTCGCGCAGGCGAAGATTTGCTGCCACGCCCCCGGCTAGCAGGATCTCGGCAGCACCGAATGCACGCGCTGCTTCGACCGTCTTCGTTACCAGCACGTCGACGACAGACTCCTGGAAGGCGCGGGCGAGACGCGCTACGATTGTTGGAGGCAGGGGAGGCGTAGCGGTTGCTTCAGGCGGCGCGCTGGAAGCGCCGACGCCGCGTTTGCCAGCGCTCTTCCCCGTGCCGGGCTGCAACGCTGCTTCACGCGCCTGATAGTCGCGGATCTGATGGAGGACTGCCGTTTTCAGCCCGCTGAACGAAAAATCGTAACTGTCGCGCAACCAGGCGCGCGGCAGCACCACCCCGCCGGGTGCGCCTTCCGCCGCACGCTGAATGGCAGGTCCGCCGGGAAAGCCAAGCCCCAACAAACGTGCAACTTTGTCGAACGCCTCGCCGGCGGCATCATCACGCGTCTGTCCGAGCAACCGGTAGCGTCCGTGCCCTTCGAGCAGCGCCAGCAGCGTATGCCCGCCGCTGACCACCAGCGCAACGACGGGGAATTGCGGCGCTGGCGCTTCTGGTTGTGCATCGGTCACCAACCAGTTTGCGTAGATGTGCGCCTCGATATGGTTGACTCCGACAAACGGCAATTCGCGGATCCAGGCGATTGCCTTGGCAACATTCAGACCGGTCATCAGCGCGCCTGCCAGCCCCGGTCCATACGTCGCCGCGACCGCGTGGATGTCGTTCCATCCGCCGGGCAGCGGGCGTAGCGCCTTGCGCAGCACGGCATCAATCGTCAGGATGTGCTGGCGTGACGCGACTTCGGGAACGATGCCGCCGTAGCGCTGATGCTCATCGATCTGTGATGCCACAACATTGGAGATAATCGTGCGCCCGCCGCGAATAACCGCCGCTGCCGTCTCGTCGCACGATGTCTCAATTGCTAGAATGGTGACTTGCCTGTTCATAGCGCATATTGTACCATTTCCTTGACGTGCTCGTTGTCGAGAGAGTATAATAGTGCTGGTTTTAGGTCTACCTAAATTATTTGAACCATGCCACTTTCAGAGCACACCGAGTCCGTCCAGGACTATCTGAAAACTATCTTCGACATCCAGCGCGATCAGGGGCGGGTTTCCACCACGGCGCTTGCCGAGCGTCTGGGCAATTCGCCTGCTTCGGTCACCGGGATGCTCAAGAAACTCGCTTCTCTCAATTTGGTTGACTACGAGCCGTACCAGGGAGTAGTGCTCACACCAGCTGGCGAGAAGGTTGCGCTGGAAGTCATCCGCCACCACCGCCTGATCGAGCGTTACCTGGCGGAGGCGTTGGGTGTCCCGTGGGACCGGGTTCATGATGAAGCTGAAAAGTGGGAGCATGTACTGTCGGAAGACCTGGAGGACCGGATCGATGCAGTGCTCGGCTACCCGACGACCGATCCGCACGGGGCGCCAATTCCGACGCGCGATGGCACGCTGCCGCCACCGCATGCTACCCGCCTGAGCGATCTGCAAACTGGCCAGTCGGCAACAGTTGCCGAAGTGAGCGACCATGACCCGGCGATGCTGCGCTATTTTGCAGAGTTGGGGTTGCGCCCCGGTGTTGATGTGACCGTCGTTGCCGTTGCACCCTTCGGTGGTCCGCTGACTGTGCGGCTAGAAGATGTTGAGCATTCACTTGGACGCGAGGTAGCCGGGTATATCGCCGTGTGTGATGTGACACCAGCTGAGGCGGGGGAGGAAGCGAACAGGGCAATTGAGTAATGTGACTTAACCTCGCGGAAACGTCGGTCTGATTGCCTCGCGCTTCAAAATATCCGGCAACTGATTCAGTTCATCGCCTGTGACCACCACAATCTGGCGCGCCTGTGCCTGCGCACGGAAGGCCGCGAGCGCCTGTGCATCAGCTTTGTGCTGGCTGCGTGCTGTGATGAACAATGTGCCCACGAATGAGCCACCGATCATGCTGGTAATCGCGCGCAGTTGATCGAGATGCTCGGTGCGAAACGGTCGCGCCTCTGTCTTGCATTCGGCAATCAGGAGCGAGGCGGCGTGCGTCGCTGCGAGATCGATCTGATTCATCGGCGAAAGCCCGCCCTGCGCAGGCATTTTGATGCCAGGACAGCAGTCATCGAAGCAACCGGCGCGTTGCGCTGCGTCCCAGGCGTAGATCTCCAGCCATGCGCCGTTGACGAAATCCCAGAATGCGCCATCTGCCTGAAGAATCTCGTAATGGTTCGAGTGCTGGTGTATGGCAGAAATGAAACCGGCAGCCTGCGCCTGTTCACACCACTGAACCATTGTCGGCGTCAGGGAGAGCGCTGCAAGACGGCGCGGTTGTGTGAATCTGGCGTCAGCGTTTGCATTGCGCAGTATCTCACGGAACTCAATCGCTTCATCAGGCGCCTGCGCCATCTGTCGTGCAAGTGCTACCCACAGCGCCGGTGGAGGTGGCGCCGGTTGAGCCGAACGATTGTATATCTGGAGATAGTTCTCCACCGAAAGCCAGTATGGATCGCCGTTCGGCGGTTGACCGGCTAGCGTCACGACGCGCCTTCCAGCTGTGTCGAAATACCAGACGCTGGCGTTGCGCGCCTGTCCCTCCTCATATGCGCCAATACTCATGATTGTGGTGGCGCATGTGATATTGCACACCCATCGGGCGCCGGGAAAGCGATCCATCACAGCAGCGCATTGCGCGCGAATATCGTTCAGATCGAACGCATCGACAGTTTGCGGGTCAAGCACTCGCGGACTGAGTTGCTCAAGGACGCGCCTGACCTTCTCCCATGCTTCGCCTGGACGCATCGCCTCACGCGAAGCAATCGGCGCAATGATGTCGGGGCGCAGGAACTGGGCGCTGAGCACATTTGGCGTCTGCCTGCCGCCGATCAAGACCAGTAAGGCAACGGGTGTTTTGACAGATGCCATACTCTATCTCTCTGCCTGAAAGCTGGAGTGCACGACAATCATGCAGCATTATGTGTCTATCTCACTCCCCTGCTTCCGGTCGCGGCAGATCGGTGGTGATGTCGCCATCTTCGGCAACCTGGACAACGCCGGGCGCCTGGGAGAGTTCGTCGAGGGCGTGTCTGGTGGCGACAACAAAGAGGGTGTTGAATGCAGTTGGCTCGCTCACCTGGATCACTTCTTCACTGAGACCGTGCTCGTCGATCCAGTTCAGGAGCTGGGTTCGCATCTGCCCGTTGTGTTCCCGCAACCGGCGATACTTCTCTGCGCGATTGCAACGCGCCAGTATTTCGGCATTTGGGCGCTCGATGGTCACAACCGAGCGGACGAGGCGCTTTGGTCGACTCTTCAGTTCCGGCTCAGACTTCTTATTCTGTTGCTCACTCATACGACAAACCTCGCCAGCCCGGCGCCGACCCGTTCGGCAGGCGCCGATAACGGCAGCGCCGTTTCCAGCAGCCGCTGGCGCAGCGCTGCTCCCTGCAATCCGGGATTTGCCGAAGCAATCAGCGCTGCGATGCCCGCTACATAGGGCGCTGCCATGCTCGTGCCACTCATCCTGGCGTACAGACTACGACGTTGAAGATCTCGTTCCAGGCTTGACATAATGTTAACACCAAAACCGACAATATCCGGCTTTTGGCGTCCGTCGGGCGTCTGCCCGCTGCTGCTGCTGGGCCAGGGATTGAGATTGAAATCGACTGCGCCGACTCCTAGCGCTTCGGCATACGAGCCAGGCGCACGAATGATGCCGGGACCGTCGTTTCCAATGGCGATGACCGGCAGCACGTCGAAATCCTCTACCAGCGTGCGCAGCAACAGTTGCATCCCGTCGGTCACTGTTTTGAACGCTGGTGCGCTGATCCATTCCGGGCGGAAACCGAGCGACATGCTGATGATCATCGGTTTGTGCTGGTTTTCCACCAGGCTGAAATGGGACAGCATCCAGTCCAGCGCAACGATAATCCGTTCCAGGCTGGTTTTAACTGTCTCGCTTTCGATCACTGCCGCTGCCAGCAGTTCGACACCCGGCGCGACACCGACATTGCGTCCGGCGATAATTCCGCATACGTGGGTTCCGTGACCATGGGTGTCGAATCCATTGACCGCGCGCATACTTTCGGGCGTTGGCATGAACGGCACATACCGGAATTCGATCCGTTTCCCGGCAAATTCGTTGTGGTCGGCGTCACAACCGGTATCGAGCACGCCAACAATGACCTGTTCGCCGGTAATCCCTTTGCGATGCGCTTCCTGAATCCCGCTCACATCAGGCCACTCCGGTGCGCGCGGACGGCGGAACCTGGTTTCGGTGCCGGTGCGCGCAACCGGTAGTGAGAGCGGCACATCGGGAACGATCAGGTAGTCGTCTGCGAGTATCTCACGCGCCTGTTCAGCCTGTCGATCGGTTGGCGCTTTGACGATATAACAACTCACGTGTCCCAGCCGCTCGAACCCATGACTGATCGGTTTCCGCTGACCCGGCAGGTGGGGCCTTAATCCGAGACGGATCAACTCCATCGCGCGGCGCGATGTCTGTGCATCGCGCATAATCTCCGAGCGCTTTTCCGCAGTTGCAACATCGTGCAGCGCAAATGCTGCGGTTCGTGTTCGCTTGCGGACGGCAATAAATTTTTCCACAACTGACGAATGCCTGCTTCGGCGTAATACTACGTCTCGAACGATGTTCCCAGTACTGCACAGTATAGCACAGGGTGGAGCGACGCGCAGCGCCGACACATAGCGTGACCGCACTGCCTGCTGGAGGGAGCGACGACGGCGCTTCCTACCCCCCTTCGTCCCATGCGCCGATTTCGATTCCTGCCAGGTTTTCCAGCGCTTTGATCAGTGCATGGTTCCCTTCGTGACCGAGACCACGCGCCTGCAATGTGCGATAGAGCTGGTAAATCAGCGCTGTTCCCGGCAGCGGCACGCCGAGTCGGTCGGCTTCCTGCAACACCAGACGGAGATCTTTCTGCTGAAGGTCGATAGTGAAGCCAGGGCGCCAGTCGCGTGCCAGGATCTGCGGTCCGCGGTTGCTCAACATCCAGCTGCCCGCCGCTCCGCCCGACACTGCTTCCAGCGCCTTTCGCAGATCAATGCCGCCAGCCTGAGCGAACAGCAGCGCCTCGCTCATCGCTAGTGCGTGCCCCACCACCAGAATCTGATTGACCAGTTTGGTCGTTTGTCCAGCACCAATCGGTCCAAGGTGCGTGATGGTTGTCCCCATTGCCTGGAAAACTGGCAGCGCCCGCTCAAACTGGGTAACATCGCCACCGACCATAATGCTGAGGGTCCCGCGTGCCGCGCCCTCCGATCCGCCGCTCACCGGCGCATCGAGCATATGAATGTGACGTTCTGCCAGTTGCGCCGCGATCCGCTGTGTTGCCCGCGGGCTGATCGTGCTCATGTCGATCACCAGCGAACCGGGACGCGCACCGTGAATGACGCCGCCTTCACCGAGGAGCACCTGTTCGACATCGGGAGTATCGCTGACGCAGGTAATAATGATGTCGCTGTGGAATGCCAGATCGCCGGGACTGCTGGCGGATCCTGCCCCTTCTGCCACCAGTTCGTCCATACGGCTGGCAGTGCGATTCCATACCCGCAATGGGAACCCTGCCTTCAAGATATTGCGCGCCATGCCGCGCCCCATGATGCCGAGACCGATGAATCCAACACGTTCACGCTGATCCATACACCTGTCTCTCTCCACATTTCAGTACGGAACCGTTGGCGCTCATTGTATCACGCACGTCTCAGGCATCTGCGATGTTTGCGTAACGGTTGCGTTATCTGCGGGGATTGTCCGCACACTGATGAAAGATTACAGTGACAGTAATCCTTCATTGTTTCGTGTGCGCAGGAGGAGTGGCATGGGTACGCGCTTCACCATCATTGCAATCCTGATCTCATCGCTGCTGGTGGCATGCGTCGCAACCCCAGCGTTTGTGACGGCGCCGCCGCCAGATGTTGCAATGCCAACCGCAGCTGTGCATGCGCCGACGCTCGCGTCGTTGCAGGTGACGCCTGCTGGCATGCCAGCGTTTTCGCAAGCAAATGTGACTCCATCACCAACGCTGCAACCGGTTCCCACGGCGCTCCCAACACCTATTCCGCCAACCATGCAACCGCTTGGTCCGGGTGGTATGCCGCATCCGTTGCGTGTTCGTCGGTTGCAGTTCGGCGTTCATGCCCATCTGTTCTGGACTGACCGCGCCACACCGCTGCGGCTGGCGCGGGATGCGGGGTTTGGCTGGATCCGCCAGCAGATCCACTGGAAGGACCAGGAAGGTCCTCCTGGCTTCTATGCCTGGGGCGCGGAACTTGACGCGCTGATTGCCGATGTCAATGCGTATGGGCTGAAACTGATGATCTCGATCGTCCGGTCGCCGCACTTCTACGGGCGCAGTGGCAGCGATGGGTTGCCAGAGAATCCTGAAACGCTGGGGAATTTCGTGGCAGCGCTAACGCAGCGGTATAAGGGGCGCATTCACGCTATTCAGATCTGGAACGAACAGAACCTGGCGTATGAGAATGGCGGATATGTCTCAACCGAAGACGCACAGCACTATGTCGAAATCCTCAAAGTAGCATATACCCGCATCAAAGCGATCGATCCGACGATCATCGTCGTGAGCGGCGCGCCAGCATCAACGGCGGTTGACAGCCCTGGGATTGCCATTTCCGACATCCGCTACTACAGTGCAATGTTCTCCTACGAGAACGGCATCATTCGTAACTATGTCGATGCGCTTGGCGTGCATCCCGGCGGTTCCGCCAACCCGCCAGAGACATTCTGGCCCGAAGCGCCGAGTCCAGCACAGGGGTGGACTGACCATCCAACGTTCTACTTCCGCAATGTGGAACGTATTCGTCGGTTGATGGAGGAGTATGGTCTGGCGGACCTGCCAGTGTGGATCACGGAGTTTGGCTGGGCGACACGCAACAATACGCCCGGTTTCGAGTTCGGCAATCAGGTATCATATGAGCAGCAGGCGCAGTATATCGTCAGAGCGATGGAATGGACTGCCGAACGGTACCCGTGGGTCGATGCCATGTTTCTGTGGAACCTGAACTTCGCTCCACTGCGTGCGCGCAACGGCGAACCCTGGCACGAACAGGCGTCGTTTAGCATCATCAACGCCGATTACTCGCCACGTCCTGCGTATTGGGCGATTCAGCAGTACCTCTTGCGGTATCATGCCCGTCGTGAATGAGCAGGTGCAATCGAGCTTTTTGCCGGATACCTCACGGATTGCGGAGGGATCGGTGCATCGGCGTGTGCCGCTCGCCGCCTTTTTGTTTCTGTTCGCGCTCTACCTGTTGACGGCGAGCGGTCATCTCTATTCGCCCGACGAAGAGGCGATGTACTATGTGACGCGCGGACTGGCGACACGCGGCGACATCGCTATCGAGGGGGACGATCTCGTGCCGATGCCGTTGCGGGAAGGGCGCGATGGACGCAGGGTTTCGCCGTATGGCATCCTTCCTTCGCTGGCGGCGTTGCCATTCTTCGCCCTCGGCGCGCTGCTTGCCAGTGGTGCATCGGTCGAGGTCTACGAGTACCTCACCCGTTTTACGGTCAGTCTGCTGAATGCGCCGGTGACTGCCGCTACCGGCGCGGTTCTGTTCTCATTTGTGGTATCTCTGGGGTATGGCAGGCAGGCGGCATGGCTGGCAGTGGGAGCGTTCGGCGTGGCGAGCCTGGCGTGGCCCTATGCCCGCACCTTCTTCTCCGAGCCACTGGCGGGACTCCTTCTGATCCTGGCAGTCGAACGGGCGCATAGCGCGTCTGCGCGTCATGACCGACGAGCGCTGCTGATCTCCGGCGTTGCGACCGGTCTGCTGGTTGCCACGCGCATCGCTGCGCTGGTTGCTGTACCGTTTTTGATGCTGTATGTGGCAGCGATCACGGTTTCCTGCCTGGGGGCGTCGCGTAGAATAGCGGAGCGACTCCGTGTGATAGTAGCGCACCTGGGTCTATGGAGTCTGGGGTTGGTTCCCGGTGTGGCGCTGGTTATCGGCTACAATCTGGCACGCTTTGGTTTACCGCTGGCGAGTGGCTACGGCGATGAAGCGAGCGCTTTTACTACACCGCTGCTGACCGGATTGACCGGGTTGTTGCTCAGTCCTGGTAAAAGCCTGTTCCTGTACGCGCCGGTTGCGGCGTTGGCGCTGGCGGGTGCGCCGTTGCTGTGGCGGCGCTGGCGCATGGAGGTGGCACTGTTGCTGAGCCTAGTCATCGCTCATGTGATCCTGTACGCACACTGGCATGCCTGGGATGGCGGCGGGGTCTGGGGTCCACGATTGCTGCTGCCGATCGTGCCGTTGTTGGCAGTGCTGGCAGCGCCGGTATTCGAGCGTGCAGCATCGGGAGGACGGGCGTTGCGGCTGGTTGTCGGGATCGTTCTGGCGTTTGGAACGATCAATGCGCTGGCAGGCGTTCTCGTCAACCCGGCGATCTACCTCAATATGGGGATTCCGCACCGTCGGATCTATTTTGAGGCGGCCCACTCGCCATTGCTGGCGCACTGGCGCATTGCCGCGGAACGCTGGCAGGCGCGGTATGGCGGCGGGCAGTGCGTGATCGGCGACGGATTTTACTTTCCGGACGGGCGTGGTGCGTTGCTGCCGCGCATGACTGGCGCATATGGAACGCTATCCTGCCGGAGCGACAGACCGACACTGCTCACACTCCGCATCAACGACGACCGTCCGACCGGCGCGCCGCCGGGCAACCCGACGCTCGACATCGCCGGGCGTCGGGTTGCATTGCGTAGTGGTCAGGGAAGCCTGATATATGTGCTTGCGCCGCCGGGCGCACCGCTAGTGCTGCGGGCGCAGCCGTTTGTGCAGACGATACCAGGAACGGAGCGGCAGCGAATGGTGGGATTGCGGATCGATGCGATCATCGCCATTGATGACTATGGCATTCAACTGCCGCTCTCTGATGCAGCGATCGAACCGCCGCCGGCAAGCCCGCGCTACCGTTGGGGGTGGTATTTCGTTCCAACTGTTCGCCACACGACCGACCTGTGGCTCGGGTATCTACTGCGCAGCGAGATCGGTTTCGTTCGTGCACTGGCTGTCGCCGGGTTGCTGGTCGGCACGGCGCTGGCGGCAGGTGTGGCGGGGAGGAGGAGGTTGGGCGTTGAACATTGAATGTTCAACGTTCAACGTTGTGACGGTGAGAGAGCTGGCACGCCATACGTAAGGAGTGAATGCCATGCATCATCGTACTATATTGGCGCTGGTCCTGTTGCTGCTGCCCATATTCATGGCGACGCGCGACTATTCGGCAGCACGCGCCAATCTGTCGTCTCCTTCGTCGGACAGGCGAGTTTATCTGCCGCTGGTTACACGCCCTGCGACGATCGATCTCGTTCTTAACCAGGTCGAGATCACGCAATCGGTGCAGAATGGCAGCAACACTGTGCCGATGGTTGCGGGTCGTCCAACAGTAGCGCGCGTGTACGTAACCGTATCCGGCGTTACGGAAGCGTCCAACGTGATTGTTGAGGCTTCAGCATCGCGCAATGGCGTTCCCCTGCCCGGCTCGCCGCGCCGCTCGGATCCACGCACGGTGACAACCAGTGTGTCGCGTGGAAACTATGCCAGCAGTTTCAACCTGGCTTTGCCAGCTGAATGGTTGTCGGGCAATGTGCGACTCAGCATTGTCGTTGATCCCGACAATCGGATCACCGAAGTGAACGAGACCAACAATAGTCTGACGCAGACGCTGGAGTTTCTCGCCGTACCGCGCCTCGATCTCACGATTGTGCCGGTTCAGTACACCCACACCCCCAACGGGCGCACCTACCCGGCGCCGACCCGCGACACTGTGAGCGATTGGGTGATGCGCGCCTATCCCATCCCTGGCATCAACGTTCGACTGCGTGCGCCGATTTCCTTCACCGGTGATTTGCGGAGCGGCAATGAATGGGAACGTCTGCTCGATCTGATAACGGATGTCAAATTGAGCGACGGTGCACCGTCTTCGCGGGTCTACTACGGCTTGATACCGATCGCAAATGGGAGTGATCGCTGGTTCAGCAGCGGGATCGCCGGGATCGGGTGGGTCGGGTTGCGTGCATCGGTGGGGTTGGATCTGACGGGTTCCACCGATGCCGCCGGTCGCCTTGCCGCCCATGAGATCGGGCACAATCTGGGTCGCTTCCATGCGCCGTGCGGTGTCAGTGGCGATCCACGTCAACCTTTTCCATACT
>Ga0308415_1000019_pt1 | contig 58195 bp, 53 predicted proteins | sample HotsprSampleOS55_FD_203465 | JGI IMG/M metagenome (GOLD analysis project Ga0308415, IMG submission 203465) | Hot spring phototrophic mat microbial communities from Octopus Spring, Yellowstone National Park, Wyoming, United States - 20090730_OS55 ... | reverse complement strand
GGCGGGCAGCGAAGCCGCCCGCCTCAAACCCTTCTCAACTCCCCCCTCTCCGCGCTGCACAGCGGCAGCGGGGAAAGGAGAAGGGAGGAGGGGCAAGCCGGCGTAATGCCCCAAAGGGCTCCAAATACCCCTGGGAAAAACAAGTCGCACATGGCATAATTGGTATTATTTCTCCTGCAGCGCCCGCCAGACCCGCTCCGGCGTCAGCGGGATGCGCGGGATGGATACGCCCACCGCATCGTAGACGGCGTTGACCACCGCCGGAGCCACCCCGTCCAGCGGAATCTCCGCCACCGCCTTGACCCCGAAGGGATGGGTCGGCTCCCAGGTCTCCACGAAGAGCACCCGCAGTTCGGGCATCTCGTCGGCGCGGAAGATGCGGTAGTCGTCAAAGCGGGGGTTAACGATGCGGCCGCGCTCGTCAAAGACCAGTTCCTCGGAGACGGCGTAGCCCAGGGCCTGCGTCATCCCGCCCTCCACCTGCCCGCTGGCGGTGATGGGGTTGACGATTTTCCCGCAGTCCAGCGCCATCAGCAGCCGCTCCACCGTCACCTGACCGGTCTCCGTATCCACCAGCACCTCGGCGAACTGGGCGGCGAAGGGCGGGGGACTGTAGGGGCTCATGAAGGAGGCCGTCCCCATAATCTGGAACTGGTCGTGGTGGTGGAGCGACTCCAGCGCCACCTCCCGCAGGGAGACGGAGCGACCATCCGGGGCCCAGGCGGCCCGGTCGCGGAGGGAAATCGCCTCCGGCGGGACCCCCAGCATCCGCCCGGCAACTTGACGAATCTGCTCCGCCGCCTGCTGGGCAGCCCGGGCCACTGCGCCGCCGCTGATGTACGTGGTGCTGGAAGCGTAGGCCCCCTTGTCAAAGGGGGTGAAGTCGGTATCGGACGAGTAGACGACGATGTCCTCCACCGCGCAGCCCAGCACCTCCGCCGCCATCTGGGCCAGCACTGTGTCCGACCCGGTCCCCAGGTCCGTCGCGCCGACCATCAGGTTGAAGGAGCCGTCGTCGTTCATCTTGATGACCGCCGAGCCCATGTCCAGGTACGGGATGGCCGTCCCCTGCATCACGAAGGCGACGCCGTGGCCCCGGCGGAGGTGGGGTTTGCCGGGGACGGTGCGGTAATCGCCCTGGCGCCAGCCGAAGGCCGCCGCGCCCATGGCCGCCGCCTCCGCCAGCGCGCAGGTGTGGATGACCTCGCCGTGGGCCTCCCGTCCCTCGCTCCAGACCTTGCTCATCGGGTGCTCCGCGCCGGGCTTGACCGCGTTCTTCAGCCGGAACTCCAGCGGGTCCCACCCCATCGCCCGGCAGATGCGCTCCATGTGCGCCTCCACCGCGACGAAGCCCTGGGGGACGCCGTAGCCCCGGTACGCGCCGGAGGGGACCCGGTTGGTGTAGACGATGTCGGCCCAGAAGCGGATGTTGGGGGCGTCGTAGAGGGACATGGCCTTGTGGCCCGTGTTGCCGGTGACGGTCAGGGCGTGGTTGCCGTAGGCGCCCGTGTCGGAGAGGACAATCATCTCGTTGGCCACAATCGTCCCGTCTCGCTTCACCCCCGTCCGCATCTTGAAAATCATGGAGTGGCGGGTGGTGCTGGCGGCGAACTGTTCCTCACGAGTGTACTCCAGAAGGACGGGGCGGCCCGTCGCAATGGTCAGGTGGGCACAGATGTCCTCATAGATTTCCTGCTTATTGCCGAAGCCGCCGCCGATGCGGGGCTTGATCACCCGGATGCGTCTCTCCGGGAGCCCCAGGACGGGGGCCAGGATGCGGCGGACGTGGAAGGGGACCTGGGTGGAGGAGCGGATGACCAGCCGGTCGTTCTCGTCCCAGTAGGTCAGGCAGGTCCAGGGCTCCAGGGGCGCGGCCTGGACCCGCTGGACCTCGTACTCCCCCTCAAAGACGAAGTCCGCCTCCGTCATCGCGCGGTCCACGTCCCCCAGTTCAATGCGGATGCGGGCGGCCAGGTTGCGGGAGGGATCGCACTCGCCGAAGGGGACGTAGTCGGGCTCGTCGTGGATGACGGGCGCGCCGGGCTGCATCGCCTCGCGCGGGTCCAGGACGGCGGGGAGGACGTCGTACTCCACTTCAATCAGCCGAAGGGCCTCCTCGGCGATTTCGGGGGTCTCCGCGGCCACTGCGGCCACCCGGTCGCCCACGTACCGGACCTTGCTGTCCAGGCTGACGAAGTCCAGCGGCCCCGGAATGGGGTCCGATTGCCCCGCGGTGGAGAAGACGACGCGGGGGATGTCCTGGTAGGTGAGGACGGCGTGGACGCCGGGGAAGGCACGGGCTTTGCTGACGTCTATCCGCCGGATGCGGGCGTGGGCGTGCGGGCTGCGGAGGACTCTGGCGTAGAGCATACCGGGCATCTGGACGTCGGCGGCGAAGGCGGGCTTGCCCTGGACCAGTTTCAGCGCGTCCACCTTCGGCTCCGGCCGGCCCACCACCCGCAGTTCCTCCTCCGTCGGGGCCACGATGAGACGGGGCAGGACGACGGTCTGGGGGCCCGTCCCTCTGGCCGTGGGGAACTCGGGCGGGAGTTCCACAGGCGGGGAGAGGAGTTGGGGAGGCATCGGGATGGCCTCCTCCACCTCCAGGGGCGGGGGCTCCTCGCCCCGCAGGTAGGCGGCGGCCCGCAGGACGGCCTGGACGGGCTTGACGTAGCCGGTCTCGCGGGAGAGGACGCCGCTCAGGGCGTCCCGGACCTCCTCCTCGGTAGGGTTGGGGTTGCGGTCCAGGAGGGCCTTCGCGGCCAGGATGAGGGCGGGGGCCTCGTAGCCACTCTGCATGGCCCCGGTCTCTATGAAGGCCCGCTGGATGGGGTGAAGGGGGGCGCTCCCCTTCCAGCCCCGCATCTGGGGGCCGCTCAGCCCCTCCACGGTGAGGATTTCCGCGCCGTCCACCTGGGCGGCCAGGGTGATGCAACTGCAGCGGGGCTCGCCGTTGACCAGGACGGTGCAGACGCCGCAGGTGCCGTCCTCGCAGCCGTGTTTGACACTGAAGTACCCTTCCCGGCGCAGGACCCGCAGCAGGGTCTCGTTGGGGGCGACGGAGATTCTTATGGAGATACCGTTGATGGTCAGATGGATGTCCATGGCGTTTTCCCCTGAGGATATAGTGTAGAAATCGTAGCGTTCATCTCCGAACGTACAGGCGCCTCTGGTGCCCGGCACGTTCTTCCCCTGGGGGAGGAAAGGTTACCGGAATGCGCAAGTCCCGTTTACGCATATCCCGTGTTGGGAGTTGGTATAAGTATAACATCTTCAGTTGAGGAAGGCAACTATCCCCGCGCTTCCCAGGGCTTATCAGCGCTCCAAATCTTGTTCGTTTGTCGTCAGGCACGAAGTACCAGTGGAGTGCCGTTTCGGGTCCCGCTGAATACTTCCTTGGGCGTAACTATTCAGCCGATGGAAAGCGTCCTCCTTGGGCCCTGCGCGCCGGTTGTCGGCCTTCGCCGACACTGTTACCAGAGGGGTCAACGAAGGCCGACGGAAAGGCCTGCGGCCCGGGAGGGCGTAGGGGCAGGGCTTGCCCCTGCCCTGGGCGACCGCAAGGGTCGCCCCTACCGGCGCACCCGGTCCTGCCGCGGTGCTCCTTCCGTTCGTGTCTGTGTCCTGACCCCCTCCTGGCGACCCATCTGCCGGGGGTGGGATGCGGTCGGCGAAGGCCGACCCTCGGCCGCAGGCCCAAGAAGGCTGACTTCAGTCAGCGCCTGAATAGTTGCCCTTGTGCTTTGCCTCAGGGTATGCTACAATACCAGAGATAAAGGGGCAGTCCACGAATAGGACACGAATACACGAATACACGAATCACGAATCACGATGAAACACTTCCTGCCCATCTGCCTGATCCTGGCCCTGATCGCCGGGGGGCTGACGCCGGTGGCCGCTCAGCAGCCGACGGACCCGGCCGCCTCCCTGCTTTCCCGCATGCCGCCTGCGGCGCGCGTCGGGCAACTCTTCATCGTCACCTTCCCGGGCACCGACACGGCAGAGAATAGCGCCATCTACGACCTCATCGTCAACGAGCGCATCGGCGGAGTGCTGCTATCCCCCGATAACGGCAACATCCTCAACGAGGGGAACGCCCCTGCCCAGGTCGCGACCCTCACCAGCCAGTTACAGCGTCTGGCCTGGGACGCGGCCCAGATTCCCCTCCCCGTCTCCGAAGGGAAGACCGCGACCAGCCCGTACGTGCCCCTCTTCATCGCCGTCCGGCAGGGGGAGCGGACCGGGCTCCCGACCCTGCCCATCAGCGGCACCACCCCCCTCCCCTCTCCAATGGCGATCGGCGCCACCTGGAATCCAGCCCACGCGGAGGCAGTGGGACAGATCGTGGGGAAAGAACTCCACGCGCTGGGGATCAACCTGTTCCTGGGCCCTATGCTGGACGTGCTGGACACCCCGCGGCCCGGCAGCGCCGCCGACATGGGCACCGCCTCCTTCGGCGGCGACCCCTTCTGGGTGGGACAAATGGGCAAGGCGTACATCCGGGGCATCCACACTGGCAGCAACGGCCGGGTGGCCGTCGTCCCCGGCCACTTCCCCGGACTGGGTGCGGCCGACCGCCCCCTCTCCGAGGAAGTCTCCACCGTCCAGAAGTCCCTGGAGCAACTCAAGCAGATAGAACTGGCCCCCTTCCTGGCCGCCACAGGTAGCGGCGAAGCACTGGAGCGTCCGGACGGCCTCTTGGTGGCCCCCATCCGCTACCGGGGGTTTCTGGGCAACCTCTACGCCTCCACCAAACCGGTCGCCTTTGACCCCCAGGCGTTGCAATCACTGCTGGCGTTGCCGGAAGTGGCTCCCTGGCGGGAGACCGGGGGGGTCGCCGTCGCCGACGAATTGGGCGTGCGGGCCATCCGCCGGTTCTACGACCCATCGGAGCAGAAATTCAACCCCCTGCGGGTGGCTCAGGAAGCGTTCCTGGCGGGCAACGACCTGCTGATCCTCTCCCACTTCGCCGCCGGGGACGACTGGGACTCCCACATCGCCAACGTGAAAGCGACGCTGGCCTTCTTCCGGGACAAGTACGCCTCCGACCCCTCCTTCCAGGCCCGGGTGGACGAGGCCGTGCTGCGCATCCTCCGGCTGAAATTGCGCCTCTACGGCTCCCCCTTCACCCTCGGCGCCACCCAGCGGGATGCGGACGCCGTGACGGACAAAGTGGGCCATTTCGGGGAGACGGTCGCTCCCATCGCCCGCGCCGCCGTCACCCTGCTCTCCCCGCCCACGCCGGACCTGCTCCCCGACCCCCCGACGCCGGACGAGCGCATCGTCATCTTCACCGACGACCGGCAGGTTGTCCCCTGTGCGGGTTGCGCGCCGGTGCCCGTGCTCTCCCCCACCGCGCTGGCGGAGACCATGGTCCGCCTCTACGGCCCCCAGGCGACCGGGCAGATTTCGCCCCAGCGGGTTCAGAGTTTCACCTTCAGCGAACTGCTGAACATGCTCAACACCCCGCCCCCCACCCCGACCCCGGAGTCCACCCCCGCGCCTCAGCCGGTGGCTACCGCGCTGGAGCGGGCCCACTGGGTCATCTTCGCCATGCTGGACGCCGGGGACCGCGCGTCCCCCTCTGGGGCAGTCCGTCGCTTCCTCTCCGAGCGGGCCGACGCCCTGCGGGGCAAAAAAGTCGTCGTCTTCGCCTTCGGCGCGCCCTACTACCTGGACACGACGGAAATCGCCAAACTCTCCGCCTACTTCGGCGTCTACAGCCCCATCCCGTCGTCCGTAGAGGCCGCCGTCCGCGCCCTCTTCACCGAATTCCCCTTCACGGGCGCGTCCCCGGTGACTGTTCCCGGCATCAACTACAACCTCAGCGTGCAGACCCAGCCGGACCCGGGCCAGGTCATCCAGGTCTTCATCGGCGATGAGGAGACGGGGGGAGCGCCGGAGCCTCCGGTCATCTATCAGGGCGACACCCTCCGCCTGCGGACCGGGATCATTGTGGACCGAAACGGTCACCCCGTGCCGGACGGGACGCTGGTGGAGTTTATCTTCACGTATCCCCAGGAGGGACTGGAGCGGACGGTGCAGACCACGACCCGGGGTGGCGTGGCCGAGGCTATGGTGACGCTGGACCGGACGGGGCAACTGCAGATTTCCGTACGCGCGGAGCCCGTGCCGCGCGCGGTGCGGCTGGAAATGGACATCCGGGCGGGGGAACCGGCCGTCATCATCCCCATCACTCCCACGCCCAGCCCGGAGCCGCCCCCCACGCCCAGCCCGGCCCCCTCCCCCACCCCCGAGGTGACGCCGACGCCGGAGATCACGGCCCCGGTGCGGCCTTCAGACCGGGCGCGCGGCTCCGACCTGATTCAGGGGATACTGATCGCGCTGGTCGCGGCCGCGATCGGTTACGGCACACTCTGGAAACAGGGGCAGAGTCTCTCCAGCGCCGTGCGGGGAAGCCTTCGGGTATTCATCGGGGGACTGGTGGGCTACCTGCTCTTCCTGGTCCTGGTCGGCATCGGGCAACTCCGGTCTCTGGGGGATGTGGGGGCCTCTGTCCTGACCGGTGCAGGGGCGGCGGTCCCGCTGGCCATCGCCCTCCTCCCGCGAAAACGCACACCGTAACGGCCAACCCCCGCCCTCTAACGGGTGCGTCCCACGATTGTAGGACAACTGCTCGCAGTTGTCCTACAAAGCGGCCATGCCCGACGAAATTGGGACACACCCCCTCTAACGGGCTACCGGCTGACCCCTGTCTATATCACCAGTGTCAGGAGAACGGCCAGCAGCAGGAGACCTGCGGCCAGCAGGATCCACCCCCGGTTCTCCTCCAGCGCCCGCTCCCACTCCCGACCCGGAGGCACCCAGACTGCCAGCGCGTCGGAGAAAGAGGTGTCGGTCAGCATCTGCCGGAACACCTCCACGGTGGGGGGACGGTCGTCGGGGTGCATGGCCATGGCGGCCAGAATGGCCCGCTCGGTCGTCGGGGAGATGCGCGGGTTCAGCGCCCGGGGCGGCGCCAGCGACTCCGGCCGCAGGAACCGCTCCCGGGCGTCGGCGGGAGGGTGACCGGTCAGCAGATGATAGAGGGTCGCTCCGAGGGCATAAACGTCGGACCGGGGGTCGGTATGTCCGGTATCCCCCCCGTACTGCTCCAGCGGGGTATACGCAATCGTCCCCCGCCCCTGGAGGACGGTGATGGTCCGGGTGTCGTCGGGGGTCAGCAACTTCACCAGCCCGAAGTCCACCAGTTTGATCAATCCCCCGGCCGTCTCTTTGATGTTGGACGGCTTGATGTCCCGGTGAAGGATAGGGGGGTCCTGGCTGTGGAGGTAAGAGAGGGCATCGCATAACTGCATCGCCCACCCCAGCACCCGCGCTTCCTCCAGCATCTGGCCCGCGCGCAGCGTCTCCTCCAGAACCTGTCGGAGGTCTGGCCCGGCGACGTAGTCCATCACCAGATACTCTCGCCCCTCCTCGGTGAAGTAATCGGAGACTTTGGGCAGGTTGGGATGGTCCAGCCGGGCCAGGATGCTGGCCTCGCGGTAGAACTGTTGCTGGGCCTGGGCCCGCAGTGCGGGGGGAAGGTCGGGGTCCGTGAAAATCTCCTTGATCGCGCAGACGCGGCCCTCCAGCCGCAGGTCGGCGGCGCGATAGACTGCCCCCATCCCCCCCTGACCGATGCGGGCGAGAATGCGGTAGCGCCTATGCAGGACGGTACCGGGAACCAGCAGTCGCGGCACGCCTCTTCTCCTCCGGTGGATATGATAAACCAGAACGGGTTTCTGTCAAGCCGCAGGCGTATCTTTTGCCCCTCCCCGGTGTTATCCTTCTATGAGGCCATCATTTCCAACTGTAGCGCAGGATTTATCCTGCATCAGACAGGATGAATCCTGTGCTACAGGCCTGGACGGTTTTTCATCATCCCCTGCATCGGAGGAGGTATCATGAGCACGCAATCCATCGCTGTTGTGACCGATAGCACCGCCTATCTGCCCCCGGACGTGCAGGAACGGTTGGGCATTCCCGTGATTCCCCTCAACGTCCTCTGGGGGGAAGAAGTCCTGAAGGACGGAGTGGATATTGACCCGCCCACCTTTTACCGACGCCTCCAGACGGCCAAAGTGATGCCCACCACCTCCCAGCCGTCGGCGGGGGAATTCGTGGAGTTCTTCCGCCGGGTGGCGGAGGAGAAAGGGACGAACACCATCGTGGGGGCTTTCATCTCCTCCCAATTGAGCGGGACCATCGCCTCTGCAGAGGCTGCAAAGGAACTGCTCCCCGAACTCCGCATTGAGATCATAGACTCCCGTTCCACGTCCATGGGGCTGGGCTTTCAAGTCATGGCCGCTGCGGAGGCCGCCCAGGCGGGGGCTTCTGTAGAAGAGGTCGTGGCCGCTGCCGCCCGGGTGCGGGAACGTATGCACATCTTCTTCATGGTGGACACCCTGGAATTCCTCCACAGAGGTGGGCGCATCGGAGGGGGAAAACGGTTCCTGGGGACGGCCCTGCAGATCAAACCGATCCTGGGACTGGACGGGGTGATTGAGGGCGTGGAGCAGGTGCGGACGAAGAAAAAGGCGCTGGCCCGGATGCTGGAACTGATGCGGGAACGGGCCGGAAACTCTTCCGTCTTCCGGGCCGCCGTCGTCCATGCCAACGCGCTGGAGGACGCCCGGTCACTGGCAGAGGATGTGAGCGCCCAACTGGGACCGGAAGAACTCTATCTGGCGGAGGTTAGCCCGGTGATCGGCACACATACGGGACCGGGGACGCTGGGGATTTGTATTGTCACCCGGTAGGGCCTGGACGCCGCACGGGCTTCCCTCAGCAGGCGCCCCCTCTCCTCCAGGGGCGCCTGCTTTTTGTTAAAAAACCACAAAGGACACGAAGGGCACAAAGGATACAGAATGTTTTTCTCCTTGTCTACTTGTATCCCTTGTATCCTTGTATCTATCCTTGTATCCTTGCATCCCTCCACCTGACTTTTCCTTCAGCCCAAAATCGGTTATACTTTCCCCCACATCCAACTTTCGTGTCTTTCGCGCCTTTCGCGCCTTTCGTGAATTTCGTGCCTGAGGAGACTATCGTGCCGCTTACCTACACCGTCTTTGACCTGGACGAAACCCTCTACCCAACCAGTGCCGGGCTGATGCAGGACGTGGCCCGGCGGATCACCCGGTGGCTTGAGCATCATCTGGGCATGGACCCCGAGGAGGCCTCCCGCCTGCGGGAGGTCTATATCCACCGCTACGGGACCACCCTGGGGGGTCTGCTGGCCGAACGCGCCAGGGAGGTGGACGTGGAGGACTACCTGGCCTTCGTCCACGACGTCCCGGTGGAGGCCTACCTCCGGCCCGACCCGGCCCTGCGGGCCATGCTGACGGCGATTCCCCTTCGCCGCGTCGTCTTCACCAACTCCACTGCGGAGCACGCCGCGCGGGTGCTGAATGCCCTGGGCATCGCCGACCTCTTTGAGCGCGTTGTGGACATCCGCGCCCTGAACTTCATCCACAAGCCCCGCCGGAAGGCCTACGAGCGCCTGCTGACCCTGCTGGACACGCCGGGCCCGGCCTGCATCCTGATAGACGACCGGGCCGTCAACCTGCAACCCGCCAAACAACTCGGGATGACGACGGTTCTGGTGAACGGTCAACCCCAGGACGGGGTGGACTTTGTGGTATCCAGCGTGCTGGAGGTCGGCCCGCTGGTGCATGCCCTGCTGAAATCATTCAGTACGGACGAGCGCGGATAGAGGGGAAACGAGCAACTACCTGCCAGGTAGCCTCCGGGCAGGCGCCATTCAGGACGCAGCAAAGATATACCCCTGTAGCGCAGGCTGACAGCCTGCGCTACATTACCTGCAAACCGATTCGGGTAATAGTTACGGAAACGAGCCAGGCACTTCTGGAAGTGCCAGGCACGTTGGTCTCTTTGTGGGAGGAACATAGGAGGTGCCTTGAACCCACGGCTGAACGAACTGCAGAGACGTCTGGCAGGTGCCGGGGTGGACGCCGCCGTGCTGGTCCATCCCCGCGACATCCTGTACTACGCCGGGACGGCCCGCCCGGCGACCCTGGTGGTCGGTCCTCAAGAGGCCGTTTTGCTGGTCCGCCGGGGGCTGGACCTGGCCCGTCGGGAGGCCACCCTGGAGCGGGTGGAACCGGGGAGCGGTTGGGACGCCGTGGCCGCCGTCCTGGCGGCCCAGGGCCTGGTCCGGGGCACCCTGGGCGCCGACCTGGACGTCATGCCGGCCCAACTGTACCGGCGGATGCGGGAGGCCCTGCCCGTATGGGAAGTGGAGGACATCAGCCCCCTGGTCCTGGCCCAGCGGATGATCAAGGACTCCGAGGAAATCCGGGCCACGGAGCGGGCAGCGGCCGTCGCCGATGCCGGACAGGCATCCCTGCCCCCCATCCTCCGCCCGGGCCTGAGCGAACTGGAACTGGCGGCGGAGGTGGAGGCCGCGCTGCGGCGGGCCGGGCACGAAGGCTACCAGCCCCTCCGCTACCCCGGAGCGCGCGGAGGCGGCGTCCTGCTGATGAGCGGGGAGAACCTGACCGTCCGCGGCGGCCACGGCCTGGTCATCACCGGCGCCGGCCTGAGCCCGGGCACCCCCTACGGCCCCTCCCGACGGGCCGTCCGCCCCGGCGACCTGGTCGTGCTGGACATCGGCTCCACGTACGACGGCTACACTGCCGACGAGTCCCGGACCTACGCCGTGGGACGGGCAACGGCGGCCCAGGAGGCCCTCTTTGAGGCCGCGTTGGCGGTGGAGGAGGCCGTCCTCTCTGCCCTCCGCCCCGGCGTCTCCGCCCCCGAAGTCTACGCAGCGGCGGAGGCGGCCCTGGCCCGGGGGGCGCCTCCGTACTTCCCCCCGGGGCGCCTCTCCCTCCCCGGCTTCGTCGGCCACGGCCTGGGCCTGGAAATAGATGAACCGCCCGTTCTCTGGCCGCGCGAGGAAACCCCGCTGGCCCCAGGAATGGTCCTGGCACTGGAGGTGGAGGTCAGCGCCCCCGCCGACGGCCTTATGGCCAAAGTGGAGGATACGGTGGTGGTAGAGGCCAGCGGCCCCCGTCTCCTGACCCACACCCCGCGCCGGTTGCTGGCTTGCCCTCTAACCGAACCGTAGTAAAATACAGATAACTGTTCAGCCTCACCCCTCCCCCAGCGGCTTCGCCGCCCGCCACAGGCGGCGGGGGTGGGGTGAGGAAGCCTGTACGAATACAGATGCTGGGCACTTCGGAGATGCCTGGCATCTCCATTACGAGGAGAAGGAAATGCCCGAGAAGATTCTCGTCTGCGTCGCCTGGCCCTACGCCAACGGAGACCTGCACGTCGGCCACCTGGCCGGCGCCTACCTGCCCGCCGACATCTTCGCCCGCTACCACCGCCTGGCCGGCAACGATGTCCTTATGGTCTCCGGCTCCGACTCCCACGGCACCCCCATCACCGTCCGGGCCGAGAAGGAAGGCGTCACCCCCCGGGAACTGTTTGAGCGCTACCACGCCCGGTTCCTGGACACCCAGCAGCGCATCGGCATCAGTTACGACCTCTTCACCCACACCGACACGGAGAACCACTACCGGGTGGCTCAGGACATCTTCCTGCGCCTGCTGGAACGGGGGTACCTCTACCGCCAGACCCAGGTCCAACTCTACTCGGAGACCAGCGGCGTCTTCCTGCCCGACCGGTACGTGGAGGGGACCTGTCCCCACTGCGGCTACCCCGAAGCGCGGGGCGACCAGTGCGACCATTGTGGGCGGTTGCTGGACCCGTTGGACCTTATCAACCCCCGCAGCAAAATAGACGGCAGCATCCCTGTCCCCCGGAAGACAGAGCACTTCTTCCTGGACCTGCCGGCCCTGCAGGACCGCATTGCGGCCTACCTGAACGAGGACAAGGAGCACTGGCGGCCCAACGTCCTGACCTTCTCCCGCAACTACGTCGCCGCCGGGCTCCAGGGCCGGCCCATCACCCGGGACATTGAATGGGGCATCCCCGTTCCCCTGCCCGGCTACGAGGGCAAGCGGCTCTACGTCTGGTTTGAGGCGGTCATCGGCTACCTCTCCGCCAGCATTGAGTGGGCCCGCAACCAGGGCCGCCCCGACGCCTGGAAGGAGTGGTGGTACGACCCCGCCGCCCGCACCGTCTACTTCATCGGCAAAGACAACATCCCCTTCCACACCATCATCTGGCCCGCCCAGTTGATCGGGATAGAGCGGCTGTACGAGGACGACCCCGCCCGTCGCCTGAATCTTCCCTATGACGTCCCGGCCAACGAATTCATGAATCTGGAAAAGGGAAAATTCTCCAAGAGTCGGGGCCTCGTCATTGAACTCCCCGTCTACCTGGACCACTTCGCCCCCGACCCCCTGCGCTACTACATCGCCTCGGTGATGCCCGAAACGCGGGATACGGATTTCCTCTGGGAGGACTTCGTCCGCCGCAACAACGACGAACTTCTGGCGACCTGGGGCAACCTCTGCCATCGGGTGCTGACGTTTGCCTGCCGGCACTTTGAGGGGCGGGTGCCCGTGCCTGGACTGATGGACCGGACCGACGTGGGGCTGCTGGCCCGGATAGACGTGGCTTTCGGCCCCATCGGCCGTATGCTGGCCGGGTGCCAGTTCCGCGCCGCCCTGAGCGAGACCATGGCCCTGGCGCGGGAGGTCAACAAATACCTGGAGGAGAAAAGCCCCTGGTTCCAGATTAAGGAGGACCGGACGGCGGCTGGGACGACCATCTACGTTGCCCTGCGGGCCATTGACTCTCTGAAGATTCTCTTTGCCCCCTTCATCCCCTTCTCATCGGAAGCGCTCCACCAGTACCTGGGCTACGAAGGAACCCTCTTTGGCCGGCAATACATCGCCACCTTCCGGGAGACCGAACGGGTCCACGACGCGCTGTGCTACGACCCCGTTGGCGCGATAGGACGGTGGACCCCCAGTGAACTCCCGGCCGGTCAGCCCCTGCGCCCCCCGCAGCCCCTCTTCCGGAAACTGGAACTGGAGGAGGTGGAGGCAGTGTTTGAGTCTTGATCAAACCACGAAGGACACGAAGGTCACACAAAGGGCACGAAGGAATTTTCGCCGTCAGGGGGTAGCCCATTTTTCTAACCCCTAACCTCTGACCACTAACGGCTAAACTTTGTGTCCTTTGTGAGTACTTTGTGCCCTTCGTGGTAAATTCCATCTAAATCTAAAAAGAAAGGAGCGAAGATGATACGGAATCGGATTCTTCTGGGTGGAGCGCTGCTGGCGCTGGCCCTGCTGGCCTGCTCCCTGCCCGGCCTGAGGACGCCGCCGCCCATCGGCGAGCCCGGCGGGGGGAAGCCCGAAGTCCTCTTCCAGGACGACTTCAGCGACCCCAAGTCCGGCTGGGAGGTCGGGGAGTACAGTGGTGGCGAAGTAGGCTACGGCAAGGGCTATTACTACGTGATCTCCTACGGAGGCGGCGAAACGATGTGGGGCGTCGCCAACCGGTCCTTCACCGACGTGATGATAGAGGTGGATGCCACCCAGGTCTCCGGCCCGGCTAACAACAACACCGACTACGGGGTCATCTGCCGGACGGCGGACCCCGAAAGTGGGATGGGCTACTACCTGCTCATCTCCGGCGACGGCTACTACGCCATCGCGAAGGGGACCGACGCGGGGTATGAGTGGCTGGTGGACTTTACAGAGTCCGATGCCATCCGGCAGGGGAACGCGACCAACCACATCCGGGCCGTCTGCAAAGGCCCCAAATTGAGCCTGACGGTCAACGGCGTCCTGCTGGCGGAGGTCCAGGACTCAGAGTTCACCCACGGGGATATTGCTCTGACCGCCACGTCCTATGAGATCGTCTCCACCGAGGTTCGCTTTGACAACCTGGTGGTCACGGCGCCATAAAGCGCGGGGGCGTGAGACAGGATACAGGACCTGCGCAGTTGGCGGATAGAAGGCTAACTGCATAACTCCTTGAGGATCATCGCGGCCGCGCACTTGCCAAAATCGCTGAACCCGGTATAATTGGGGGTGATTCGGGGCGTAGCGCAGTCCGGTTAGCGCGCAGCGTTCGGGACGCTGAGGTCCGGGGTCCAAATCCCCGCGCCCCGACCAAAAACCAACGTGCCAGGCACTTCCGGAGTGCCTGGCACACTTGTTTTCTGGGGGGTAAGTTCGTACGGCCCGGTAGCGCAGGCTGTCAGCCTGTACCGGCCTGGCGGCCGGCGTTACCTGCTATCCGCCCCGCAGTTCCTTCAATTTCGCCTCCCACTTGGCGTAGAGTTTCTGGTAGGTGGCCTCGGAGATGACCCCGCTGGCCAACTGGGCATCCAGGTTGTCCAGCAGCGCCTGAATCTCCTCCGCCGTCTGCGGGGTTCTGGGGGCCGCTGGTGCCGCCGCTGCTGGCTCAGCAGGCTGAGCGGGCTTCTGCATCGCCTGGGCCATCATCTGGGCCATCGTGAGCCCCATCGCCGCGCCGGCCCCCAGGCCAACCCCCGCACCGGCCAGGCCACCTGCGCCCTCCTGTTGGGCCGCGTCGCCCATTGCCAGCGCCGCCTTGTATTTCAGGTAGGCATCCATATCGCCGATGGCGCCCATCGCCGCTGCCTGGTCAATCGCCTTCGCCGTCTCCTCCGTCGGGCTGATGGACTCAATGTAGACGGACTTGAGGAGCAACCCCCGCGCAGCGAAGTCCGGCTCCGCTTTGGCCGCCACCCCAGCCGCCAGTTCCTCCATCATCGCCGGGATGTCCAGGATGGAACGGCCCAACTCCCCCAGCAGGTCGGTCAGTTTGGTGATGATGATGCTGCGCAGAAACCGCTCAATGTCCGCAGTGCGGTAGAGCCGCTGCGCGCCGACAACCTGGTTGACGAAGAGTTGGGGCTCGCCAACCTGCATGGCGAACGTCCCAAATGCCCGCAAGCGGGCCATTCGCAACACCACATCCCGAATGGTGATGGGCTCCGGCGTCCCCCATTTCATATCCAGAAATTCCCGCGTGGAGACGAAGTAAACCTCCGCCTTGAAGGGAGTCTCGCCGGAGAACGCCTTGCCGATGAGGTTCACCAGCAGGGGGATGTTCGCCGTGGTGATGGCGTGCCGCCCCGGCCCGAAGACGTCCAGGGCCTTCCCGTCCCGGAAGAAGACCGCCGCCTGACTCTCCCGGACGATGACCTGAGAACCGATGCGGAAGTCTCCGGAGCCCTGTTCCGGGAAGCGCCGGACGATGTCACCGGCCATCTCATCGGGCAGTTCAATGATGTCAAAAATCCGTGCCATTGTTCCTCCCTTTTCGCATATCGCGTATCGCTCATCGCATATCGTTTATCGCGTATCGCTCATCGCATATCGCTTTATCCGGTGGTCTGAGATACGCCCAGGATGACCTCTTCCCGCAGGCTGAAGGTATCGTTGGCCTCCGCGCAGATGCTCTGGACGGCGCGCAACGCCTCGGCCAGCCCCTCTCCACTGGGAATGGCGGTCTCCAGGGTGTCCAGCGCCGCCGAGAGCCGGTCTCCGTACTCCAGAAGTTGATGGTCAAAGTCGTAGAGGCGGTCCAGTTCCTCCTCCCGGACGCGGACAGCGTCAAAGAGGCCGCTGTAGCCGTAGGTGGCCCGCCGGACCCGGTCTATGAAGGTCTGGAGTTGGGTGATGGCCACGCCCAGGTCGTCCAGATATTCCAGGCGGCCAGCACCGATGAGTCTTCGTTGCAGGCTTTGCATCCGGTGCAGGTAGGCCCGCATCCGGGTGACCACGGCTTCGCGCAGGAGTTTATCCGACTCCCGGCGCATTTCCTTTTCTTTATAGCCTTTGTATCCGGGGATCTGGCCCAGCAACTTCTCCAGCCCGGTACGGGCATCGCTGACTCTCTTGTACAGGTCGGTCATGGTTGTTCCTCCTTCAGGTTACAGGTCGCAGGTCGCAGGTCGCAGGGAGCATCTGCTCCGTGCGACATGCGATGGACTCCCTATTTACCCCGCTGAATCGGCAAAAGGCGCACCCGCAGCGCAGCGCCTTCCAGCACTGCAATAGCGCCTCTCAGAAGCGGCCTCTCAATCTCCGCCCAAACTCTCATCCATGTAGAAACCTCATCCAGCCACCACCTCTGCCAGCGGGATCACCCTCTCTTCCATCATCCAGGCCGCATATCCGAGGGCCTGATAGATGTCCTCTGGTTCCAGTTCAGGCCACTCCCGCAGAATATCCTCTATGCTCATCCCCGAACTCAGGTAACTGAGAATAGAGGCCACGGGAATCCTCAGCCCACGAATGCACGGTTTACCGAAACATTTGTCCGGGTTCAAAGTAATCCGGTCAAACCGGTAGTGGCGAATTTCCATACTCCCCCCTACAAAAATATCTCCGTCCCGCAGTAGGGGCAGCGGACCACGCCCTTGCCCGCCAGTTCCAGTTCGCCGCCGCAGTGGGGGCACTTGTTGGTGCGCATCTGCGCCGCATCCACCGAAATGAGGTCGCCCTGGTCCCAGTTGATGTAGCCGGTAAAGAGCCCCTTGTTGACCAGGTCGTAGACCCACTCCTTGACGGTGTCCCGGCTGACCCGGAGTTCCAGGGCCGCCTCGGCGATGTTGACCCGCCCCTGGGCGCGCACCATCCCCAGGAGTTTCTTCTGCTGCTGGGCGACGGCCAGTTCCCGCGCCTCCTGTTGGGCCCGGAAGAGGATAAAGGCTCCCGCTGCGGCCATCGGGGCCCCCAACAGAGCCCCGACGACCGCGCCCAACACGCGCCCGCCGGTCGTCTGGGCCGAGGTCAGGCTGACTACCGCAATGAGCAGACAGAGGACAATGCCTCCGATGATGAGAATCAGTCCCAATGTGCGTCCGGTATTCATAGCACCTCTCTTTTCATCACAATGGTAAATACAAGGCCTGATCCTGGAACTCTTCCGCCGTAGACACTTCCCAAATACGGAAATCCCGCCGTAGCAACTGGCGCTGGACGGCTCGGGAAATATGCTCATCCAGCAAGTATCGGGGCCGGGCCATCAGACCTCAACCGAAGTGGGATGTCCGATCGGCGTTTCCCGCAAAGATCGGCGCCGTTCAGCCATACGTCTCCTCAACTCCTGTACAAACGGAGAGGGTTGCCGCTGTTGCTCCATCCAGGCATCCTCCCCCAGTTGCCAGCATTCTCGCAGATACTGATTGATCCGATCGGTGTTTTGTAGATAGTACAAAATCGCTGCGTGAACCTGCTCCAGAGAAAGAGTCGGATACCGGAGCACCATCTCCTCAGGGCCAGCACCCAGCAGATAATCCCGCAGGACAGTTTCCAACCCTACCCGCGTGCCCCTAATGCGAATCTCGCCGGAATCCAGGAACTCAAAATATTCCTGAAGCACCTTACACCTCCGAAACCTTTGCACTGAGCCCCAAAATCCATTTCAGGCCACAACGAAGCCAGCGGTTTATCCAAATCCGCCTCTGCCGCCGCCACCGCCGCCGCCACCGCCGCCCCCTCCGCCGAAGCCGCCGCTCCAACCCCCGCCGCGCGAAGAGGATGGCTGGCTGACAAGGACGCTACCCGCTGTATCCAGCATAGAGCCCAGCCCGCGGGAGAAGGCATCCAGCGAGGCTCCCAGCCCCCGGCTCATGCCATCCAGCGAGGGCATCCCGCCCGGCGCGCCGACGGGGGCCGGCGCGGCCATACCCGGCCCACGTCCACCCGCCGCAGAAGGGCGGCCCCCGTAGTAGACCGGAGATGGGATGTACCAGACCGGCATCGGCATCCCCTCCACCCGGGTGAACCGATTGACCCAGGTGCGGTCCACGCCAAATGCGATGGCATAGGGCAGGTACTTCTCAAACTGGTCCGTGGCCTCCCGGACGTCGGTGTACTTTTCCATCTCCTGCAGGTAACGCTTGAAGGCTTGCCAGCGGGCCGCCTCCTCCGCCCCCTTGCGGGTCTTGACCGGCATATGCTGTCCGGCGATGATCAGGGCCACCGCCATCACCCCCAGGCCCAGGAAGGGGCAGATGACCGCGTCGGAGACCTCCACCAGGCCGCCGATGGCACAGAAGGCCAGCACGCCCACCAGGATCAGCATCCCTGACCCCAGGGCAGCATACCGGCCGCGAACCGCTTCCGGTGAAGTCCGGAAGTAGCCCCGGCGCACCAGTTGTGCGTATATCCCTTTCTGGATTTCGGGAACGGCCATGTAGAACTTGTTCTTCAAATCGGCCAGACGCCGCTCCCCTTTGCGCCCCAACAGTTCGGAGAGCAACTTTTTCTCGTAGGGGAGCAAATCGTCGTCCGGTTTGTCCGTCCGCCGGAAGGTGAAGTCGGACGAGGTGGTCAGCATCCCGCGCCTGGCCCGTTCCTCAATCTGCAAATATCCCCGCCGGGCCAGGTCCACCAGGGTGGCCAGGATGTCCTGCATATCGGCCTTCTCATCCACCAGTGCACCGGCCACCCCCGGCGGCGCATCCGACGGCGGCTCCGTCAGGTAGTCCGTGGGAAGTTTCACCACCGGGTCCCGGCCCCGCAGGTACCAGAGCAGGAGCACCAGCAGCGGGCCGCCCACGGCGAACAGCCCCCCCAGGACGCCCAGCCCCAGATTGATCAGGGGCTTCGCATCCTCTGCAACTTGCCAGGCCGGCGCGCTCCCCTTCACCACCCCGTGGGGGAACTGCACCCGCACCTCCATCTCCTGCCCCGGGTCCAGCACCTCCTGCGCGGTGAAGACCACCGTATTCGTCCCGATGCCGGAGACGGTCGCCTCGGCGAAGTAGGCCGCCGCCTTCTCCGCCACCGCTCCCTCCGGCAGGCGCACTGTCACCGTAGAGGCCTGCACCGGGAAACTCCGGTCGGGGAAGACGGCCTTCCACCATAACTGATCGCCCCCTTCGTAATAGCGCAGACCCCCACGGACCAGATAGCGCACAATGTAGGTGTGGCGGGAATCGGCACGGGGGGCATTCATCTCCCACCGAATCCGGTACTCCCCTTCTTCTTTGGTGACGGACACCCGGCAGGGCTGCCCGTCCTCCCAGACCTGGACGTCGCTGATAGCGTTGAGGCGCTGGGCCGGGACAGCCCGGTAGCCAAAGGTGAAGGTCCCGGAGGTGAACCGGATGACCTGGGTCTCCTGGACCAGGAAGTCCCCATTGGAGAGAACCGTGATCTCCACATCCAGCCGCTCCCAGATGAAGGTCTTGCTCTGAGCAGAGGCAGGGGCAGGGTGGAGAAGACAGGATGCAAGAAGCAGGAAGGCAAGAGGCAAGAAGGCACGATGCAGGAGACGGTCGGGCGCAATTCTTTTCAACATATGGCCCCTTTCATAGTGGATAGTTACGGCCCACGTATATATACGTTGCAGAGGGCCGCCGGGTCGCGCGCAGTGGATACCTGCTCTTTGAGAGGGTGTGCTCCTATCATCTACTCATCCCAATCCTCCCCCAGACCCTCCAGCGGGACAAGATAGTGGAAGCCGTCCGGCCCCAATGTTCGGAGCAGGTGATTCATAATGGACTGAACGTCATCATAGGGGCCAGCGATATACATAGGTTTCCCGCCCGGGCCCCCCAGAGGGATCGGGACTTCGCAGGCGTCCGGGTTGGCATCTCCCAGAATCGGCATAGCCTCTACGGCGTCGGGGTGCACCCGAAAGCCCAGGCGAGCCGCGTATTCCGCCGCCTCCCGGATAATTTTGGCCGCCAGGTTCAGGTCCGCCCGGATCACCTTCTGTCGCTCAGTGACCCGGCGGCGGAGTCTCTGCTCGTACTCCCGCTGCGAGGAAAAGACTGCCGGGAACCCATCTTTTACTCCCAGACACGCCAGGTCTACCAGAAAAACCCCTGCCGCTACCTGCCCCTGGGGAGAGCGACGGGCAACAACAATCTGGAGGATGTTCTTCGTATCCTGCCACTCTTCGGGGATCAGACATTCCAGGAGCGGCCATTGCCCCGCCTCCCGGATCGTCCGGCGGATGGCCGACCGGGATGGAGAGGGAGATGACAAAGAAGATGTTTCAGCCCGCGCCTTCTGCCGCTCCGCTCTCTTCTTCAGAGCCTTCCGTTGTCGTTTCATCTCACCTTTCCGGGCCACTTTCGCTCCTTTCCAGGACTTCCATCACCGTATACAGCGGCCGGTTGCGGACCTCGTCGTAGATGCGGGCCAGGTACTCGCCGATGATGCCCAGGAACAGGAGTTGGGTGCCGCTGAGAAGGATGGCCACCGTCAGCATCAGCCCCTGCCCGGCCAGCGGGGCCTGCCCGGTCAGCCGCAACCCCAGGAGCACCAACCCCAGTATGACCCCCAACACCAGCAGAACCGCCCCGAAGGTCCAGGCCAGCCGCAGGGGGACGTCGGAGAAACCGGTGATGGCGTCCAGCGCCAGCCGGAACATCTTGCGGAACGGGTACTTGGTCTGCCCGGCGAAGCGGGCATGACGGTAGTAGGGGACGCCAATTTGCCGGTACCCCACCCATGAGGTCATCCCCCGGATGAAGCGGCGGTGCTCCCGCAGGCGCCGCATGTCCTCCACCACCTTCCGGTCCAGCAGTCGGAAGTCCCCGGCCTCCATCGGGATACGGACATCGGTGAGGGCGGCGATGAGGCGGTAGAAGAGGCGGGCCGTGAAGAGTTTGAACCAGGTCTCCCCTTCCCGCTCGGCGCGGACGCCGTAGACCACGTGGTATCCCTCCCGCCAGCGGGCCACCAGGTCCGGGATGACCTCCGGCGGGTCTTGCAGGTCGGAGTCAATAGTGACAACGGCATCCCCGCGGGCGTAGTCCATCCCGGCGGTGATGGCAATCTGGTGCCCGAAATTGCGGGCGAACCGCACCACCCGCACGCGCGGGTCCTGCTCGTGCAGTTCCCGGGCAATCCGGAAACTGTCGTCGCTGCTGCCGTCGTCCACCAGCACCAGTTCCCAGGGCTCCCCCAGCCCATCCATGACCGCCCGCACCCGGCGATAGAACTCCGGGAGGGTTTCCTCTTCGTTGAAGACAGGAGCGACAACGGAGATGACAGGCCTGTTCATGTTTGATTTCCCGAGAGCAAGGCTTGCAAACGGTCCAGGAAGATGTCAGGGTTACCGGTTTTAGCCAATTCTATGGCTACTGCCACCGATTTCTCTGCCAGGGCCTGAATGGTACTTGCCGGACAATCTGTCCAATCCACCTCGGTTAAGGTGCTCTCAAGGGCAGTCCCTGCCAGGCCCAGCGCTCTATACAGGCGACGGTCCACCTCCTGCATATCCCTATTGGAAATTCTACCTACCCGATGCACCACCAGCGCGGGATCGCAAGCCGCGATTTTGGGCCGGACAAAAGAGGGCTTCAGCAAGCCTGCGATCTTCCAGTCCATCAGCACGTGATCAATCGCTGGATTCGCCTGAGAAACCTGCGAAGAGACATAGGCCAGCAAGAGTTCCTGACGTAACGAGTGATACAACTCGGAACTGATCACTACGGCTGGTCGCGTTTTCGCGGCAGAGAAGTCGGTGTAGGGAAACGGGATTAAAACAACATCACCGCGCTGGAATTCCATACAGTTCTCTCCAGTTATCGTAAATGGCATCTTCGGGGTTATCCCAATCTTTCTGGAACGCGTCCAGGCCGAGGGCCATCCAGTCTGCTTCTGTCCACTCGCTACTCAGCACACTGTCCAACAGCAGTTTTGCCAGCGTCAGCCGCTCCACAACGGACAGATGCTCTGTCTGACGGAAAATATCAGAGACTTTCAACGAGCGCACATCAACTGTGGCGATTGCCATCTTACTCCCTCCCCACTATTAATTCCACCAGAATCGCCTTCTGGGCATGCATCCGGTTCTCCGCCTGATCCCAGAGGACGGAGTGGGGGCCATCGGCGACGTCGTCGGTGATCTCCTGGCCGCGGTGGGCCGGCAGGCAGTGCATCACGATGACATCGGGTTTGGCCTTCGCGACGAGCGCGGCGTTCACCTGGTACGGTGGAAAGACCTTCGCGCGCGCTTCCGCCTCTGCCTCCTGCCCCATAGAAGCCCAGACATCGGTGTAGATGACGTCCGCCTCACGGACGGCCTCCACCGGGTCATGGGTGGCCAGGATGTGGCTCCCGCTCTCCGCAGCAAACTTCTGTCCCAGTTCCCAGACCGATGCGGGCAATTCATAGCCGGGCGGGGTGGCGATGGCGAAGTCCATCCCCAACTTCGTCGCCCCGAAGAGCAACGCGGTGGCGACGTTATTCCCGTCGCCCACAAAGGCCAGTTTCCTTCCCCGCAGGTCCCGACCCTTTTTTTCTATAATGGTCAGGAAGTCCGCCAATCCCTGGCAGGGATGCTCGTAATCGGAGAGGCCGTTGATGACCGGAACGCGCGAGTACTCCGCCAGGGTGACCACATCGGAGTGAGCGAAGACCCGGGCCATAATCGCGTCCACGTAGCGGGAGAGGACCCGGGCCACATCGGGGACGCTCTCCCGCACGCCCAACTGGATTTCGTTGGGGGAGAGATACAGGGCCTGCCCGCCCAGGTGCAGCATCGCCATATCAAACGAGACCCGGGTCCGCAGGGACGGCTTCTGGAAGATCATCCCCAGGGTCTTTCCTTTCAGCAACGGGCGGTTGCCCCCCCGCTGCCACTCCTCCTTTAGTTCTATCGCCAGGTCCAGAAGATGCCATATCTCTTCCGGCGAGACGTCGGCCAGACTGAGAAAGTGCTTCATGGAGACCTCCTGTTCTGTTCAACCGAAGATAATTTCTTCTAATTTGGCGATGTCTTCCGGCATCACATCGGGAAAGCGTAGCCCGCCCTTCACCTCCGCCCCCTCCGGTTTAAACTCGTACCCCGCCAGGCTCAAGATCACATCCCGGGCACCCGTCATCGCCTGGAAGAGTCCCCAGAGAGCACTGGATGACCATGCCGTGTCCACCACCTGAATCCTCCCACCTTTCAGGTATACGGCGTCGGCAAACCCGGAGCGTCGGGGGTCTGGGGCAATGATGATGATCCGCTTGTTCGTGAGTATGAACCGCCACTGGTAGTAGAGCAGAATCTGGTGGACGGTCTTGAAGAATCCGAGAAGCGGGAGCAGGGTGAACAGCCAGACCCCTGCCCGCAGGAATCCACTGATAGGGAGTAGCGAAATGACCGCTGCACCCACCAGCGAGAGGAGCAAAAGGGCCAGAACGATGGTAAAGAGCGTCCGCGCTGCCTGAAGCCGATAGGGGGCCATCCGGATTTCCAGTTGGACTGTCTCGTCCCTCAGCAGACGCGGGACGGGCAGGACCCCTTCCATCAGGGGGCGCAGCAGGCGGAAGCGGCTGAGCCAGGCCACCACCCGCTCTATCGCCGCCGGGGAAGGGGCCAGGGGGAGCAGGCGCGCGGCGCGCCCCACCCTCCCCCGGCGGAACCGGTCTGCCAGCCAGGTCCGCAGAGCACTCACGGCGCCGGGATGATCAGTTGCTGCCCGACCTTGATGTTATTCGGATCCGCCAGCCCGTTCCGCTGTTGAAGGGCCTGAACGGTGACCCCGAACCGTCTGGCGATACTGTAGAGGGTGTCGCCGGAGCGGACGGTGTAGACCTGCTCGCCAGCGGACTGGGCCGGGACCACCGGGATCGCCCCTTGCGCCGGCGTGGGCTGGGGCGAAATGGGAGTGGCTGGTGGTGCAGGCGGAACCGTCGGCGCGGGCGGAACGGGAGTAGCGGTCGGGACCGGCGGGGGCGGCGCGGGGGTGTAGATGACCACCGCGGGCGCCGGCACACCCCCCACCGCTTCGTTCAGGATCTCCCGGCTGACCTGCTGGATCACCCGGATGTCCTGGGACTGGCGGGCGTTCAGCAGCCGCTGCGCCACCCACTGGGGCAGGAACGCGTCCACAATCCATCCGATGATCCACAGGGCCAGGATAACCCCGATAAAGTAGGTGATCACCTGGACCGGGCCTTTGGCCAGCATGTCCTTCTTGAAGAACAGCCAAATGGCCCAGACCAGGCCCAGAACGAGGGGAAGTAAGGGTAGCAGAGCCGCGAGATTCACTGTTCCCTCCTGCGTTGAAGGTGTCCATTGCAGTGCCGGGTCCACCGCCGGGCAGACCGTCTGGACCAGAAAGGGACGGGGGTCCACAAATCCCTGGCGGACCCGGTCATACATCACCACGTAGAACGGACGGCCTTCCCCACCCACCACTCCCAGGGGCTCCCCAGCCCGGACCTCCCTTCCCGAAGCCAGCACGGAATGCATCCCCAGAACCCATATTGTCCATTCCGGATTCTCTATCTGGAGGGCCAGGTCGCCCCACTGGTCGGCATAGCAGGCCACGCGGCCGGGCATCGGCGCCGGCAGCAGGACCTCCCGCTCCGTCTCCATCGCCGCGCCGGGGAGAATCTGACATACCGTCTCGCCGACCCGCCGGACGGGTACATCCAGTATCCAGGCGGGCCGCAGGTTCGTCTGTCCCCCCAAATGGGCGGCCACGAAACACCCATCCTCTACTGCCGGGAGACACTGGGCGCCGGATACCGGGCGGGGAGTCAGCGAAACGGGCGGGGCCGCCCATGCCCACACTCGGGCCCGCACCTCCTGCGCCAGCCGCGCCATCGGCAACAGGATGGAGGGCATACTGAAAGTGGAGCGCTGAGCCAGTTGGGCTTGAATCGCCAGATGCACGGGCCAGGCCCCCAGCACCTGCAGCCGCACCACTTCACCGGATGCCGTCCGGTGGAGCATATTCTGATGGGCCGCGTCGTACCCGTTCATCACATAGCCCGACTGGTTCGGATGCAAACGGGTATGGCGGCCTGCATTGTAATAGAGATAACACCGCTTCAGGGTTTCAGGGTCGGTGGTGGTGTAACGGACTTCGGGACAGTGTTCCTTGAAAATCGCGGCGCCGAGGCGCAACTGGCGGGCCACTTCCACATCGCTGATGGGGCCGGGCGTGAAACATGGCAACCGTCCGGAGCGGACCGCCGAATAGAGGCCCATAATCCCCTCGCAGTTGGGGGGGTTGACCGCCCGCAGCCCTCCCTCTTTGTACCAGAGGACAAGGGGCGTGACCGGCGGGACGTCCTCCAGGCGGGCAACCGCATCGGCGACCGGGGCCCAGCGGGCGACCGTTTCCTGCTGGGCCGGGGTGAGACGGTACCGGCTTTCCCAGACCTTCTGGCTTCCGATGACCGCCGCCGTGGGCAGGGCGAACAGGAGAAAGGTTTCCAGTGCACCCTGTAACAGTACCCAGAGCAGACGGCGGACTTCTACCTGGAGCAGGGGTAACAGGTACTGCCGTCCCCATTCCTGCAACCAGGGAGGAATCCAGGCCCACCAGACTTTCATAGGTAACAGTATTATAGCATTTTGTAGAGCAAACGCAAACCAGACCCGTTTGTCAAACCGACTGAATTCTGGTATAATCTCGCTACAGATTGCCGCCAAGTGACCACAATTTGAGGGACAGCCGACGTGATTCAACGGAAAACACAGGAACCGTCGTACTGGGAGAACTTCCAGCCTGCTCTGGCTGACCTGGAATATCTGAAAAACCTGCTGGTGGAACGGGAGATGCCCCTTTCCACCGAAGAAATGGCCCGGGCGCTGGTGGCATTCCGGTGCCGCACCGAAGAAGAGCGCATCGCCCGGATTCTATCAGGGGGCAGCCTCTATCTCCCCAGGAACTCCTACCAGGTGGGAGATATGGTCTTCTTCCCCCAACTGGACTTTATCGGGGGACGGGTTGTCGGCGTTCGGGACGGTCACAATCCGCAACTGGGATCCTTCCGAGTCATCCAGGTGGCCTTCTCGGAAGGCCGTATGCGCGAATTTGCCGCCGAACTGACGCATCACAAACTGAACGAAGTCCCGCAGGAGGACCCGGGTCCCGCGTTCTCGCCTGAGGAACTGTACGCCCGCTACGGAGAGTCCGTCCAAAAGGCGCTGACGGCCCGGTTGGAGGCGGAGCCGGGGTTTGTCTCCCTTGTTGGATACTGGTTTTTGAAGGACCTGCTGCTGGAAATTTCCCCCGGTCAACTAAACGTGGCCGAGGCGGTACTGGATGAGGCGGGAGGTGGGCCGTTGCCTGCCGAGGCGCTGATCGGTTACCTGGACATTCCGAAAGAGGTTCATCCCCAACTGGCCCTCTTCTCCCTCAACCACGCCCTCTTTGAGGACGAACGGTTTGACGAGGTGGGGCCCGCGGGACAGATTCTGTGGTACCTGCGGCGGCTGGAGCCGTCGCCGATTCTGGACCCGCCGGCCCGCCTGCGGCCCCGCCAGGTGGAATACGACCACCGCCTGCTGGATGAGACGCTCCTCAACCTGGAGCGCTGGCTGGGCGACGAGTGGTCCGATATGATCGCCCCCCCGAAGGTTGAGGATCCGGTACGGCTGATCCTGACGTATCCCCACCGGCGGTCCGGCACCCTGCCCCTTTCCCCGGCGGTGGCGCGCGTCTGCCCCACCGGGCGGACTCACCGCATCCGTTTCACGTTTCGGGACGAGGAAACAGGGGAGGAGATGCCTGGCTGGGTGGTGCGGGAGCGCCGTTTCGTCTACGGCCTGGGAGAATGGTACGAGCGGCACAATCTGCCCGTTGGGGCCTACGTGGAAATCCGCCGGGCAGAGGAGCCCGGGGTGGTGCTGGTCCGGCGTCGCCCCACCCGCCCGAAACGAGAGTGGGTGCGGTTGGTGAGCGTGGAGGACGGCGTACTCCAATTTGAAATGAAACCCTATATGATTTCCTGCGAATATGACGACCTGCTGGTCATCGCCGTGCCGGATTTCGCCGCCCTGGATGCAGCCGAGGAGCGGGTACGGCGGGAGCGGCGCTCCCTGGCAGACGTGGTGGCAGAAATCTTCCCTGAACTGGCCAAATTGAGCCCCCAGGGGACGGTGCACGCGGCCACTCTCTACAGCGCGGTCAACCTGGTGATGCGCGTGCCTCCCGGCCCCATCCTGACCACGCTGGTCACCGATGACCGGTACACCTTTGTGGGCGATTACTACTGGGTCAGCCGGGGACGGACTGGCTGGTAGAGGATGAGGATGAGCGAAATCAGCCTTTCCGGGAAGCGTTGGAGCCGTATCCGACCGACCATAGATACCCCTTTCCAGATCAACCGCCGATGGTGGGAGCAGGCGGGACGGAACCTGCGGGTGGAACTCTGGCATCACCTCTGCCCGGAGCACCGAAAGGCGTTTGCCAACCACCTGGATATTGAGACCATTGACTGGGTGGACCCCGAGACGGCAGAGGTGACCCGGATGGATGGCCTGGAACACCTGATCCGGGAGCACTGTAGCCACCAGGAAGGGTATCTTCACCCGGAACTTCCGCTGGTGGATGCCGTATTTCGGGCCTTTCTGGCCAACGGGAACGCGCCCCTCTCTCCCCGCCAACTGTCGGTTCTGATCGGACGTTCGGCGGAAACCATTCTGCGTACCCTGGCGGGTCGGGAGGTGTACAAGGGGTTACAGCCCATTGCTGAATAAGCCCCCGTAGCTCAAAAGGAAGAGCAGCGGCCTTCTAAGCCGCTGGCTGTGGGTTCAAGTCCCACCGGGGGTGCTGAAGGGAGGACCTGACGAAGAAGCGTTTGGGCGGCAGCACAGTGCCGTCCAAACGCTTTTTTTCCTCCCCCGAGAGGCGGTCTCCTGAAACTTGAACTGCACCCCGCAGAAAGTGCTCCCTTGACAAATCCACATTCTGGGTTATAATCCCATTTAATGAAATAAACTCCCATTTTTTGGGACTGCTTCGCCAGGGAAAGGAGGCCGCGCATGCGCCTGACCCTCATCGGCCATATGACCGTGCGCATAGAACTGGACGGGATCGCTCTCCTCACCGACCCCTGGTTCGGCCCGCGCACCTGGCTGGAACGCCGCCTGGCTCCCCGTACCCTTCCCCCCGCCCTCTCCCCCGAAGAAATCACTGCCCTGGACGCACTGCTGGTCTCCCATCACCACATAGATCACCTGGACGAGCCCGCATTAATGCTGGCCCGGCGTCTGGGGTGCGCCGTCATCGGCTCCCAGGGGGCCGCCCGGCAGGCCCGGCGGGCCGGGGTGCGAGATGTGGTTCCCCTCCGGGCCGGCGAAACGACCACTCTGGGCCCCCTCACCATCCACGCCGTCCCCGCCGAACACCCCCTGGCCTCCGACGCGGTGGGGTTTGTCGTCATCGGCACCCACAGCGTCTATTTCAGCGGCGATACCCGCTGGACCCCCGCACTCCGGGCCGCGCTTTCGCCCTTCCCCCTGGATGTGGCTCTGGTCCAGGCCGCCTGCGCTCATTATCCCCTCTTCGGCAACGACGGCATGTCCCTGCCCGACGTCGCCGCCCTGGCCCGCGCGCTCCGGCCCCGCTGGACCGTCCCCCTGCACCTGCACTGCGCGGGGAAGTGGCTGGACCGGAGGGCCGGTATCCGGATAGAAATGGGGAACGCCGACCAGGTGCAGGCCGCGCTGGCGGATTGGGCCGCCGCGCTTCGGTCGGAGGGTCTGGGCGTCCAAATCCTGGAACCGGGCCGGCCTGCGGAATACGTGAAACGTGAAACGTGAAACGTGAAGCATGAAACGTGAAGCGTGAAGCGTGAATATGGAGACTGCACAGACGGTTTTGCGGGCACTGGCGCTTCTGGAGGCGGTGGCGGAGGGGGTCCACGACCTGGAGGGGCTGAGCGCCCGCGTCGGCCTCAGCCGCAGCACGGCCCACCGCCTGCTGAGCACCCTGGTCCGGGCCGGATACCTGCGCCACTCCCCCCGGGCCGGGTACCGTCTGGGGCCCCGGCTGATAGAACTGGGCTTCCGCGCCCACGCCGGGCTGCACCTGCCCTCGCTGGCCCGTCCCTACCTGGAAGAGTTGTCCGAGATCACCCGCGAGACGGTCCACCTGGGTGTCCTGGACGGGACCGAAGTCGTCTACATTGACAAAGTGCCGGGGAAGCGGGAACTGCAAATGGCCTCGTACATCGGCGCGCGGGTTCCGGCCCAGTCCACCGCCCTGGGCAAGGCGCTGGTCTCCACGCTACCGCCGGAGGAGTGGCTGAGGGCCTTCGTCCCGGGCCTGCGGCGGACGGAGCGCACCATCGCCGAACCGGACCGGTTTCTGGAGGAGATCGCGCGCGTGGCGCGGCAGGGGTACGCGCTGGACCTGGAGGAGAACGAGCCGGGCATCCGCTGCGTCGCCGCGCCGGTGCGGGACGGGTCCGGGCGGGGGGTGGCCGCCGTCAGCATCTCCAGCGCGGTCATCTATCTGACCGACGAGCGCATCCAGGAACTGATCCCGCTGGTCCAGGCGACGGCCCGGCAGATTTCGCGCGAACTGGGGTGGACGGAGAATGAAACCTGATCGGCCGGGCAAGGTGGTGACTTTCGGCGAGGTGATGATGCGGCTCTCCCCGCCGGGCCGGCTGCGCCTGGGGCAGGCCCGCGCGCTGGAGGTCACCTTCGGCGGCAGCGAGGCCAACGTCGCGGCGGCGCTGGCCCAGTGGGGAGTGCTGGTGGAACACGTCACCGCGCTGCCGGAGAACGACCTGGGGCGGGCCTGCGCCCGCTTCCTGCGCCAGTTCGGCGTCGGCCTGGAGCATGTGGTCTGGTGCGGCGGGCGTCTGGGGCTGTACTTCTACGAACGGGGCGCCGCCCATCGGCCCGACACCGTCCTCTACGACCGCGCCCACTCCGCCTTCGCCGCGCTGGAACCGGGGAGGATTCCCTGGGCGGACGTCTTCGCCGACGCCGCCTGGTTCCACTGGAGCGGCATCTCTCCGGCCGTCTCCGCGTCGGCCGCTGAGACCTGCCGGGAGGCGGTACGGGCGGCGCGGGCGGCCGGGCTCACCGTCTCCTGCGACCTGAACTACCGGGGGCGGCTGTGGGACTGGGGGCGCTCCCCCTCAGAGGTGATGACCGAACTGGTCTCCCTCTGCGACGTGCTCATCGGCAATCCGGGGAGCCTGGCCGCCGTCTTCGGCCTGGACGCCGGGGAGGGGGCGGAGGGGAACCGGGCCGTGAGCGGCGAACTGGCCCGTCTGTGAAAAACCACGAAGGACACGAAGGGCACAAAGGTTAATTTTTTTCCGTAACTTCGTGTCCTTCGTGCCCTTCGTGGATTCATTATCCCATTCAACAGGACACGGATGAACACGGGTTGGACGGATCGGCACGGATAAAATCCGTGAAAACCCGTATCATCCGTGTCTATCCGTGTCCGATTCAAAATGGGACACGGATGAACACGGGTTTTACGGATTGGCACAGATAAAATCCGTATGGTGAAAGGTGACGGGAGGGACTATGAAACCCGTGCGCTGGTACGACCACATCGGCATCAACCTGTTCTGGCTGGGCCTGAACGTCCGCAACACCGCCGTGGGGTCCGTCTTCACGCCCTACCTGGTGGCGCTGTTTGTCCCGGAGGTCACGCGGAACACCGCCCTGGGCTTCATCAGCACGGCCGGGCTGGTCATCGCGATGCTGGTGCAGCCCGCTGCCGGTCTCCTGAGCGACCGCTCCACCTCTCGCTTCGGGAGACGGCGGCCTTTCATCTTTGTCGGCACGCTGTTTGACCTGCTCTTCCTGGTGGTCATCGCCCTTTCGGGGAACTTCTGGATGCTCCTGGTGGCCACTCTCCTCGTCCAGTTTTCGTCCAACGTCTCCCACGGCCCGCTGCAGGGGCTGATCCCGGACCTGGTGCCCGAAGACCAGCGGGGGCGGTCTTCTGCCGTCAAGGCGGCCTTTGAACTCATCCCCATCATCCTGGTCGGCTTCACCATCGCCCAGTTGGTCGGCAAGGGGCAACTGGGGTGGGCAGTCTTCGCCACCGGCGCGGCCCTGCTGGCGACGATGCTGCTGACCATCGTGTTGGTCCGGGAGGAGCCGCTCCGGGAGAAGCCCGCGACCTCCTTCAAGGGCCCTATGCTGCGGGTGCTGGGGATGCTGACCGGGATCGCCCTGGGCGGAGTGGCGGGCCTGCTGGGGGGTGGCGCGGTGGGCGGACTGCTGGGGCTGGCGGCCTGGCCACTGGTCGGAACGGAGACTGCCCGGGCCCTCGCCATCGGCGTCGGCGGGACGGCGGCCATGGCGGTGGCGGTGGTGGCGGGCGTCTGGTCGGGGGCGTATGCCACTCTGGGCGAAGATGCCCGCCGCCGCGCGTCGTTCACCTGGTGGGTGGTTAACCGGTTGCTCTTCCTGGCTGCCGCCACATCCTTTCAGGGCTTCCTGCCCTTCTTCCTGTTGTACGCCTTCGGCGTGAGCGCCGAGGAGGCCGCCGCGATGAACGGCAATCTGATGACCGTCATCGGTCTGCTCATCCTGCTCTCGGCGCTGGTGGGGGGCCCGGTCGCCGACCGCCTGGGCAAACGGCGAGTGGTCCTTTTCAGCGGACTGGTGGCGGCCGTCGGCGGCGCGGCTGCCCTGGGGGCCATCTGAATGCCCAGCATGGCCATCCTCTACCACGGCGACCTGGACCCATATTGTTTTGATTTTGACGACTTGTTCGCCGCCGCGCGCGAGCCGAAGGAGGTCTGGCGCCTGCCCGAAGTCGGGCACACCCAGGCCAGCGAGGTCTACCCGGAGGAGTTCTACCGCCGCGTGGTGGGGTTCTTTGACCGGTATCTCTGCGCCGACCTCGCCTCGCTGTCTCGCTCCTGAACGAAGTTCATAAAAGAATATATTTTTCATTGCGGCGGCTTCGCCGCCGCAATGAAAAATATATTTCCTTTACACCCGCGGGCGAAAAAGCCAGGCTTGAGGGAGAGGGGCTGGGGAAGAGGTATGATGTGGCGGCGGCCAGAGGCCGCCGCCCCCAAACCCTATACCTCTCGGCAGTGGAAAGCGGTCACGTCCTCTGGCCTTGCCAGGCGGCGAAGCCAGGGCACCTGGTCAAAATCGGGGTCAAAACTGGCGATTGCCGGAATACTGCGCTCCCGGCAGGCCAGCGCAATCAACGCGTCGTTGAAATTCAGCGCACCCGCTGAAGAACGAATCAGCGCCAGCGCTTCTTCATAGAGGCGTGGCACATCGGGCAGTGTCCAGGTAATCATCTCCTGAGGCACGCGGTGACTCAGTCGGTCCAACAGCACACTAACTTCTGCAACAAGATTCTTCTCGTGCAGACGACGTATGGCAGCGCGGACGGCTTCGGCGACCGCGCAGTCGCAGTCAAAGTAAAAGAGTTCGCCGCCTGTCGCAAGAAGAGCGCTTTCCAGGGCCAGGGCCTGATCTCGCCAGAGATCGCGCGGGTTGATAAGAGCCACCAGCACCGATGAGTCCACAGCGATGAGCACCTTACACCTCATCATAAAGGGCTTCTGTATCGGCCAGCGCGTCGCCTTCGTATCCTTCGGCGAGCAAATTTACCCACCTTCTGAGGCTTGAAGCCGGCACAGGCACCGTCGGATACAGATACGGCGCGCCCTGCGATTTGACGACCGTCTCCACTACCTGCCCTTTCTGCGCCAGTTCGTACACAAACCGGACGAACTGCTCTACAACAGCCAGGCTTTCCGGCGGCAGTTTTTCCAGCAAAGATAGGATGCGGCTCTGGACCTGTTCCGCATATACGCTCATCGTGCCACCCCCTGTAATCAATTCTAACACGTTCTCCTGTTTTGACAATTCATGGCCCTGCACCTGCACTTTCCCGATGACGGCTGGGAGCGCATCGCGCGCGATGGGTCCGCCTGGTGGGCCGGGGAACTGGACCGCCCGCTGGTGGTGCTGGAATGCGTGGAGCCGGAGGACCGCCGCAAACCGCACTTCGCCAGCACCTTTCTGGGCAACTTCCCGCCGGACATCCCCGCCGACAACATCCTGGACCTCTTCGTCCCGCGTCTGGAGGCCACCCACTACCTGGGCGACGCCTTCCCTCGCTTCTGGCCGAATTTCGGTCCGGGCATCGTCGCCGCCTTCGCCGGGGCGCAGGTCCACCCCGCCGCCGACACCACCTGGTTCACCCCTGCCCATACCGGCCCGATCGCCGACCTGCACGTCTGCGTGGACTGGGAAAACGTGTGGTGGCAGCGGGTATGGGAGATCACCCGGGCCGCTGTGGCCCGCTGGGGCGGGCAACTGACGGTGGGGTTCACCGACCTGGGCGGCAATCTGGACATCCTGGCCCACCTGCGCGGCCTCTGGCAACTGATGATAGACCTGGCCCGGACGCCGGAGGAGGTGGACCGTCTGGTGGGGGAGACGACGGCGGCCTGGCTGGCCTGCTACGACCGTCTCTACGACCTGATCGCGCCAGCCGGGCGGGGCGTCACCCCCTGGGCGCCCTGCTGGTGGCCGGGCCGGGGCTACATGCTCCAGAGCGACATCTCGTACAACATCTCCCCGCAGATGTTCGCCCGCTTCGTCCTGCCGGACCTGGAAGCCTGCTGCGCAGCCCTGGACTACGCCTTCTACCACCTGGACGGGGTCGGGCAACTCTGCCATCTGGACCTGCTCCTCTCGCTCCCGCGGCTGCGCGGCATCCAGTGGGTGCCCGGCTACGGGAAGCCCGGGCCGGAGCAGTGGCTTCCGGTGCTGTGGCGCATCCGGGAAAGCGGCAAACTCTGCCAGGTGACGGTCTCGCCGGAGGGCGCGCTGACCATCATCCGGGCGCTGGGAGGCAAAGGCTTCTGCTTCATCATTGACGAACCGCCGCTGACCCCCGCCGAGGGCGCCGCCTTCCTGCGGGAATTGGATGAAACCACAAAGACACGAAGTTAATTGTTAATTTTTTAATTGTTAATTCCCGATGAACATCCCCAACCTGGTGCTGACACTGCTGACCCCTCGTTGCGTCCCACCGGTGTTCCTGCGGGCGGCCATCCGTCTGGCCGTGGCGCTCCTGCGCTGGCGGCAGGCACGGGAGGACCGCCGCCAGGCCGCCGCGCCGCCGCCCTATCCTGCTCCCGCCGGACCGCTCTATCTGGTGGACGGCTACCACGGTGGCGTCGTCTTCTGGGACTGGCTGGCCCTGCCCGGCGGCGGCCTCTGGTACCTCTACAACTGGCCGCTCTGCCTGCGACCGGCCCTGGAACGGGCCCTGCGGGACGACCGTTTCCGGATCACGCTGGACCTGGACGGCTGGACGTATGAGGACATGGCGGTTCGGGCACCGGAGGCCATCCGGCAGATGCAGGAGGCGCTCCGGCTGGGCCAGTTGGAGGTCGTGAACGGCACCTACGGCCAGCCGCTGGCCCTGTCCGTCAGCGGCGAGTCGTTCATCCGCCAACTCTTCTATGGCCTGGAGGCCATCGGGCGGGTGCTGGGGGCCGAGGTGACCGTCTTCTACTCCCAGGAGCCCGCGTATTTCCCCCAGTTGCCCCAGATTCTGCGGGGGTTTGGCTTTCGGGGCGTGATCCTGCGCACCCAGTGGGCGGCCTTCGGCACCGACCCGGCCTGTGATGCCGACGTCGTCCGCTGGCAGGGGCCCGACGGGAGCACCATCCCCGCCGTCCTCCGCTACACCTTCCAGCGCTACGACCGCCTGCGGGCCGAACATCCGGGCCTGCCGCACATGGCCCTGGCTGCCGGGGAGCGGGCGGACTGGGAACCGGACAGTCTGGCGCCCTTTGAGCGGGCCGCCCGGGAGCGGGGCATCGCCCATCCCCTGGTCACCGACCTGAAGGACGTGAACCTGCCCGACGCCCCCTTGCCCCGCGCCCTGGCCCTGGCCGCGACCCCCAACGTCCGTTTCGTCACCCCCTCGGAGTACTTCGCCCTGGCGGGGGAGGAGGGGCCAACGGTGGCGTACGCGCCGGACGACATCCCCAGCACCCTGCCGTGGGGCCTGCAGGCGGAGGGACTGATGCGGGCCCGCGTGGCGGCGGAGCGCGCGCTGCTGACGGCGGAACGGCTGGACGTGGTAGCCTTTCTGCTGGGCCGGGAGAGCCAGGAGGAGAAACTGGCACAGGCCTGGCGGGACCTCTGCCTGGCCCAGCACCACGACCTGCACGTCTGCGGGCCGTGGCACTCCCGGCGGCACGGCTGCTCCATGGCCGAAGTGGGGGTGGAGCACGCCGAACGGGCCCGACGGGCCGCCGGGGAGGTGAGCCAGGCCGCGCTGGCCCATCTGGCGGAGGGGACAGGGGGCGACATTCTGGTCTTCAACCCGTCCCCCTGGCCCCGGCGGGAGTACGTGGAGGTTCCGGTAAATCGCAGGATAAATCCTGCGCTACAAATACTGGTTGACGATGCGGGAGAGGTGCCCTGTCAGTGGGTCCCTGCCGGAGACGGCGACTGGCGGGTGGGCTTTGCCCTGGACCTGCCCCCGCTGGGATACCGATGCCTGCGCTGGGTTCCGGACCAGACCGCAATGGAGACGGAACCGTTCCAGAACCCCTGGTACCGGGCAACTGTCCACTCCGACGGCAGTTTGAGCCTGGAAGCGGACGGTCAACCGCTGATCACTGCCGGGGGTTACCTGACTGTCTGGCGGGACGGGGCGTGGTACGATTCCCGCTCCTCTGTCCGGCGGGTAGAAGTGAGCGAAGAGGGCCCCGTCCTCTGCCGCTACCGGATAGAGGGGGAGGTCGCCAGCATCCCGTTCCGCCAGACCGTCACCCTCTACCGGACTCTGCCCCGCATAGACGGGCGCGTGGTGCTGGATTTCGGAGACGGGACCTGCGGCTCCGGCGAGACGGCGGGCCACTCCCACCCGGCGGCATCTCCCTGCCCCCCTGGGGCATCCGGACGTTGGAGATTTGACCTCTGCCCCCCCTTTTGCGTCCCCGCAAACTTCTGCTACAATAGACAACGGACGACAGACCATAGACCACGGACGACGGACCACAGACGAGAGATCGTTCAAGGAGAACGTGCCAGGCACTTCTGGAAATGCCTGTAACTACCTGCCCGGGGGCTTCTGGGCAAGCGCCATAAAAGACGGTGGCGGAGATACGCCTCTGTAGCGCAGGCCGCCAGGCCTGCATGCAGGCTGACAAAGTTCCATAGAATAACAAGAACATTCGTGGCCTGCGCCACGTTATCTGCCAACTGATCACCCCTATTCAGGCTTCCTCACCCCACCCCCGCCGCCTGCGGCGGGCGGCGAAGCCGCTGGGGGAGGGATGAGGCTGAACAGTTACGATGCATCTTTGTGCCCCTGTGTCTTTGTGTGAGGAAAAAACGCGTCCTGATTTCCAATGGAACTGCACGCTGCGCTGGACGTCAAACCGGGAGACCTGGTTGCCTTTGTCGGGGCCGGAGGTAAGACGACGGCCATCTGGCAGTCCCTCCGTTCCCTTGTCGCCCACGGTGAGCGCGTCGTGTTCACCACGACCACCCACATTTTCAAGCCCCGACAGGCCCCGTTGCTGATAGACTCGCTGCCGGACCCGGCCCTGGTCGCGTTTCTCCTGACCCGCTGGCCTGCCATCATCCTGGCCGCGGGTCTGAGCGAGGAGGGGGACCCGCAAATGGCCGCGCGCTGCCCCTACCCGGCCACCCCGCGCAAACTGACCGGGCTGAAGCCGGAAGTGGTCACCGACCTGGCCTGTCGGCTGCCGGGTATCACCTGGCTGGTGGAGGCGGACGGAGCGAAAGGCCGCGCCCTGAAAGCGCCCGCCGACCACGAACCGGTCATCCCCTCAGGAGCCCAACGGGTGGTCGTCGTGGGAAGTCTGGCCGCGCTGGGCCACCCCCTGGACGACAAAACGGTCCACCGGGCCGACCGGGCCGCCGCACTGCTGCGAGTTCCCCCGGGCACCCCCATCACCCCCGATATGGTCGCCGGGTTGCTGGGCCACGCGCGCGGGGGGCTGAAGTCCGTCCCGCCCCGGGCCGGCGTCGTGGCCCTGCTCACCCAGATAGAACCCACCCCCCGGCCCGAGGCGGCGACGGTCGCCCGCCAGTTGCTGGCCGGCCGGCGCATCCGCCGCGTCGTCCTGGCCCGTCTGCGCGCGGCCAACCCCGTCCTGGAGGTCTGGGAATGAACGTCGCCGGGGTCGTCCTGGCCGCGGGGGGTTCCACCCGCTTCGGCCAGCCCAAACAACTGCTGGACTGGAACGGCATCCCGCTGGTCGCCCACGTCGCCGACGTGGCGCTGGAGGCGGCGCTTTGGCCCGTCGTGGTCGTTCTGGGGCACGCCGCCGAAGCGGTCCGGGCCGCCCTTGCCGGTCGCCCCGTCCACATCGCCACCAACTGGCGCTGGGAGGACGGGCTCAGTACCTCCGTCCAGACCGGCCTCAGTGCCCTCCCCCCCGACACCGACGCCGCCATCTTCCTCCAGTGCGACCAGCCCCGGGTGACCCCCGAACTCCTGCGCCAACTGGTCGCCCGTTTTGAGGAGACGGGCGCTCCCATCGTCTGTCCGGTCCACCAGGGCCGGCGCGCCTCCCCCACCCTGCTCGCCCGTCCCCTCTTCCGCGAACTGGCCGGGGTGACGGGCGACCAGGGCGGCCGCGCGCTCATCCTCCGCCACCCGGACGCGGTGGAGACCGTGGAAGTGGACGACCCGGACCTGCTGGCGGACGTAGACACGCCCGAAGAGTATGCGCGGCTGCGGGAACGGTACGCACCGCCACCAACCGCGTCGTTCCTGGCCTCCGTCCGTCACCTCATCGTGGATATGGACGGCGTCCTCTGGCGGGGCGACCAGCCTATGCCGGGCCTGACGGACTTCTTCGCCACCCTGCGGGCACTGGAGGTCCGCTTCGTCCTGGCGACCAACAACGCCAGCAAACGGCCCGACGAGTATCAGGAAAAACTGGCCCGCTTCGGGGTGGAGGTCCCGCTGGAGACCATCCTCACCTCCGCCCAGGCGACGGCCGACTATCTGGCCTCCATCGCGCCGCCCGGGACCCCGGTCTACGCCATCGGGGGGAACGGGGTGCGGCACGCGCTGACGGAGCGGGGATTTGTCCTGGCCGAAGAGGACGTCCGGTACGTGGTGGTGGGCTGGGACCCCGACCTCCACTGGCAGAAAATGGCGAAGGCGGCCCTGCTCATCCAGCGGGGGGCGGTGCTCATCGGCACCAATCCGGACACCACCTACCCGACTCCGGCGGGACGGGTGCCGGGCAACGGCAGCAACCTGGCAGTCCTGGAGTTGACGACGGGGGTGAAGCCGGTGGTCATCGGCAAGCCGGAGCCGTGGCTCTACCGGGCCGCGATGGCCCGCATGGGCGGTTCTCCGGAGACGACCGCCGCCCTGGGCGACCGGCTGGATACGGACATCCTGGGCGGGCGGCGGGCGGGCCTGCGGACCATCCTGGTCCTCTCCGGCATCACCACGCCGGAGGACCTGGCCCGCTCCCCGGTGCGACCCGACCTGGTCTGCGCCGACATCGGGGAACTGGCCCGCCTGTGGGGAGAGATAGGACGCGGATGAGCGGACACTGCCCCATCGTGATCGTTGCCCACGGCGACCTGGGCGAGGCGCTGGTACGGGCGGCGGAGATGATTATGGGCCCCCAGGCCGACCTCTTCGCGGTATCGCTCTGGCCGGAAGATAGCCCCGCTGCCCTGGAGGAGAAACTGCTGGCCACCCTTCAGCAGGCGGGCCAGCGCCCGGCCCTGGTCCTGGTGGACCTGCTGGGGGGTACCCCCTTCAACGTGGTGGCCCGCCATCTGCCCGAAGGACACATCGCCTGCGTGACGGGCGTCAATCTCCCGATGTTGCTGGACCTGCTGGCGGTCCGGGATGAGGGGCTCTCACCCGCCGAACTGGCCGCGCGGGCCGTGCAATCGGGTCGGGACGGTATCGCGAAATACACGAAAAACGCGAAATGCGCGAAAGAACGCGAAAAAGGCGAAAAATAGTAACTACCTACCCAAGAACCGTTTCATAAAAACCACGAAGGACACGAAGGCCGCACAAAGGGCACGAAGGATGATATTTTATCCCTTTGTGTCCTTTGTGAGTACTTTGTGTCCTTGTGGTAGGTAATTACGAAAAATAAAAAACAGAGGTGTGCCCCTTCGTGCCTTTCGTGTCTTTCGCGCTTTTCGTGCCTTTCGCGCCTTTCGTGCCTTTCGTGTCTTTCGTGTCTTTCAGAGGTGGGACATGGAACTGGCCGAAGAAGTCCTGAAACTGTTACTGGCCATGGTGGTTGGCGGCCTCATCGGCGCCGAACGGGAGTTCCGCGATAAGAGCGCGGGCTTCCGAACCATCCTGCTCATCACCGTTGGCTCCACCCTGTTCACCATCTTCTCCCTGGGCATCGGTGTGGAGACCAACCCGACGCGCATCGCGGCCAACATCGTGACGGGCATTGGCTTTCTGGGCGCGGGGGCCATCCTGCGGGAAGGTCATCGGGTCACCGGCCTGACCACGGCGGCCACCATCTGGCTGGCTGCCGCACTGGGCATGGGCATCGGGGCCGGCAAATATGCCCTGACGGGGATTGCCACAGTGCTCACCCTGGTGGTGCTATGGTTTTTCCCCCGCTTTGAGAACTGGCTGGACCGCACCCGGGAGACCGTCACCTACGAAATCTCCCTGCCCGTTCAATCCCCCCGGCGAAAGACTCTGCTGGAGACCTTCCAATCCCACAGGATTCAGGTTTACTACCACCGTGAAATCAAGGTGGGCGATGCCCTGATCACCACCCTGCGCACAACGGGCCGTATGGAAGACCATCAGAAACTGGTGGAAGCGCTGCTGCAGGACCCCGAGGTGATAGAGGTCAAGTATTAGTCGTCCTCCCCTACCACCACAAATTCCCGCTGCATCGGCACTGTGCTCGCCGGAATAAGCGTCGGCGGATAGCGCGGATCGGTCGCCCCGGTCGGAACCGACGGCATCGCGGGCGGCTGGACCACCACCACCGGCGGGTAGGGGCCGGCCCAGGCCTGGGGAGTCCCGGGCTTGCGCCGCGTCACCCAGATGATGAGCAGACTGGGCGGAATGCTGGCCGCCACCCCGCAGACCGCCCCCGCTATCACCGCCATCGCCTGATCGCTCAGCCGCTGCCCGACCATCACCGCCAGCGTCAGCCCGAAGGCGGCGGTGAAAATCAGCAGCACCACCCCCAGCCGCTTCGCCACCCGGCTCTCCAAACTCGGCGCCGGCGGGGGACCGTAACTTCCATACCCATACGGCGGCATCCCTTCCATAATCCCTACTCCGTACTTCCTAATCCCTACTCCGTACTTCGTACTCCATACTCCGTCATCGGGCCATCAGCGGACGGGCCTGCCAGTTCACCAGCGTTCTCGTCTCTCGCCCGGCCAACTCCCCCATCCGCTGATTCGCCGATTCTCCGACTCTCTGATTCTGTATCTCCGCCACCACCTGCGACACCTCTTCGGGCGCGATATAGGCGGCCTGGAAGCGGTGCAGTTGCCCCTCCGCCACCGCAATGAAGTCCCCCCGGCCCAGCAGCCGCTCCGCCCCCGTCCCCTTCCACCCCGTCGCCACCCGCGCATCCTCGGGGCTGGTCACCTTCCCCACCAGCCGCACCGGGAAGTTCGCCTTCACCAGACTCCCGATGACCGCCGCCGTCGGCTTCTGGGTCGCCGCTATGACGTGGATACCGGCCTCCCGTCCCCGCTGCAGGAGCCGCGTCAGCGGCCGCTCCGCCTCCGCCCCCGCCACCATCAGCAGGTCCGCCAGTTCGTCAATCACCAGGATACAAGTAGACAAGGGAGAAGTAGACAAGGGGCTGGCCTCTCCCCTTGTATCCTTGTATCCTTGTCTACTCCGCACCTCCATCAGCCGCACCAGACTCCCCAGGGCCTCCACCGCCTCCGCCGGGTCGCGGATGACCGGCCGGGCCAGGTGCGGCAACCCCTCCAGGTCCCGAAACGCGCTCCCTTTGGGGTCAATCAGGACAAGGCGCAAGGCGCAAGTCGCAGGTCGCAGGGGAGCAGGGTCGCAGGTCGCAGGGCACATTGCGACGTGCTCCGTGCGACCTGCTCCATTGAAATAGGCCAGAGAGAGGACCATCGCCCGCAGCAGCGCCGTCTTGCCGCTGCCGGTGGTGCCCGCCACCAGGATGTGGGCCACATCCGGGGAGGGGAGCCGGATAAGGAGCGGGACGCCGTCCTCGGCGATGCCCAGAACGGCGGTGACCGGCGGGACGTTGCGCATCCCCCGCAGGAGCGGGATCAGCCGCACCGGATGCGGGTCGTCCCGGGGCACCTCCACGGCAATGGTGGCGCCCTGGCGGGCCACCCGCACCGTGGGCGCATCCAGCGCCGCCGCCAGTTCCTCCGCCAGGCCGGTGATAGAGGCGATGCGGGCGCCCAGGGCGGGGACGACCTGGAAGCGAATCCAGCGCGGGGTGACCGTCCCGCCGGTGACGCGGGCGGGGACCTTGTGGTGGGCCAGGACCGCCTCAATGCGATCGGCCTGGTATTCCAGCATCTGGCGCATCGGGCTCCCTCCGGGGTGTCAGTCTAACCGCCGAGGCGCAGAGGACGCAGAGAAAATAGGCATCTCCGCGTTCTCAGCGGTCTCTGCGATCATCGGATTAGAACACCCGTTCTAATTATAGCCCGGATGCGCCTGTCCTGTCAAGGGGGTTAACCCAAACTTATCTGCAAATTTATCCCAAAATTCGCAAATAGTCGGGGAAAAACCACGAAGGACAAAGGGGTACACCAGCCGTAAAAATCCGCGTTCATCCGCGTGAATCTGCGTCCTGTTGCTCTAATTCCTGCTGCAGGGCCGCCCACTCCTCGGGGGTATTCACATTGCGGAAAGAACGGAGATCGGGGTCCAGGGGAAAAATGTCTTCCGGGGCGACGTAGCGGACCCGCACCTGGGGGAAAAACGAGATGATGCGCCGCTGGCCGGAGCGAATGGCCTCCTCCATCGGCCCCAGGCATGTACGCCGGTAGGCCGCGTGGAGCGTCTCCACCTGCTCCCCCCGTCGGAGCGCGACCACGTCGTATCCCTCCGCCCAGGCGACGAAGGCCCGCAGGAGGGCCGGATTCAGAAACGGCATGTCGCAGCCCACGGCCAGGATCAGGTCGTGCTGGGCGGCGGCCAGCCCGGCGTGCAGGCCGCCCAGCACCCCCACCCCGGGGAAGACGTCGGGGACGACCCGGACGCCCAGATCAGCATAGAGGGAGACGTCGTTGGCAACAATGAGGACCTCCTGGCAGACTTCTGCCATCCGATCCAGGACGTGGGCAATCAGCGGGCGACCGGCCAGTTCCAGAAACGCCTTGTTCCGCCCTATCCGCCGGCTGGCCCCACCCGCCAGCACCACGCCTGTCACCGGCAACCGCCCCACCGCTCCCCGCTCCCTGCGACATGCGACCTGCGACTTGCGACATGCGACCTGCGACCAGTCACTCCACCTCTATGCTTTCCACCAGCAATTCCCTCCCCCCGACTGCCATCGGCCGCAGCGCGCCGCACTGGGGACAGGTCCAGTCCGCCCCGTTCGGCTCGTACTCCGTCCCACAGTCCAGACACCGGAAGCGGGCCGGCACACGCCGGAACGTCAACTCCGCCCCTTCCGCCGGGGTCCCCTTGCTGACAAAGTCAAAATAGAACTGAATGTACTCCCCGACCAGCCCCGACAGTTCCCCGATGACCAGATTCACCTTCAAAATACGACTCGCCCCGGCCCCCTGCGCGTGGGCCAGGGCGATGTCCAGAATGGATTGGGTGACGGAAAGTTCGTGCATTGATCAGCCCCGTGTTTTCCCAGGACGCTTCCCGGAAGCGGTCAACCTCCCAGATGAGGGAAAGGACAGGAAGAAACGTTCATCCGATCTACTCCCACGTCCGATGCCGGATGGCCTCCAGTTCTTCGGGGCTCCAGCCCATAACGTCGCGCAGGAAAGCGACCACGGGCATCGGCGAGAGCCACAGGCGCAATGTAGCCGTTGTCTCATCCTGGGCGACCAGGTCCTGATCGTTGGAGACCAGGTAGTCCACTCCCGCCTGAATGGCTGCCAGAGCAATCGGCACGTCCTTCGAGTCCCGCACCAACTGGAAGTGCCGCTCCACCTCCGCCCGCGGGGGATCAGGGACAACCTCGCAGGGCACTTCCTCCAGAAAAACCGTCATCGCCGCTCGCTGAAGGTGAGTGGCTTTTGTTTGCATCCAGTACTGCACTTCGGCCAGTATTTGCTCTGATAGCACCAGGGTAAAATCGCCCTGCAGGGCATGCTGCAGAAACTCATAGGCGGCCCTGGGAAAGATAACCCCGCTGATGAGGACATTGGTATCGGCCATCACCCGGAGTGGACGGTCAGGCACCCCAGCGCTCCCGATGCAGATGTTCCCGAATCTCGTCGGCGGTCCGCTCCAGGTCTTCCTCGGTCAGCCCGGAGGCCGCCGCTTCCTGAGCGGCCGCCTGCACCGCGCGGGCAAACCTTCTCTGCCCGACCGTCGGACCGGGCAGTCGCCCCTCCACCGGTACAATCATCACCACCGGCAATCCGTCCCGCTCCACGATGAAGGTCTCGCCGTCCCGATAGACCCGCCGGATGACTTCCCCAAACCGGTTCTTCGCCTCCGTCGCCGAAATGACTGTGGGCATCCTCTACCTCCCCAGATTGGTTAACGCAGTCCAATTATAGCCAACGTTGTCCAATCTGGCAAGTTGTACTACATTACGTAACCACCTACCAGGTAGCCTCTGGGCAGACGCCGTCCAAGACCTGACAAAGGTATATCTCTGTAGCGCAGGCCGTCAGGCCTGCATACAGGCTGACAGCCTGCGCTACGTTACCTGCAAACCGATTTAGATAGGTAGTTACCACATTGCGCAGGAGCGGAACGGGCCTGGCGGAGCAAGGGGAGAGAATAGGTTTTGCGGCGGCCTTCGGCCGCCGCAAACCCTCCGATTTCCCCCCCAAACGTCTGCTCCTACCGAATCGTTACGCTTCCACCCTTTCCACCCGCACCGCGCAGACCTTCAGTTCCGGTGTTTTCGCCATCGGGTCGGCTACGGGATTGGTCAGCACGTTAGTGGGGCTTTCGGCGAAATGGAAAGTCATAGAGACCACACCGGGCGGCGAATCCTTGCTGACTTTCGCCCGAGCGATCACTTCGCCCCGGCGGGAAACCACCCGCACCGTCTGGCCGTCGGCGATCCCCAGGGCCAGAGCATCCTCGGGGTTCATCTCCACCCACTCCTCGCCGCGCAATCGGTTGAGACCCCGCACCCGCCGGGTCATCGTGCCGTGGAAGTGATAGAGGCTCCGGTCGGTGGTCAGGATCAGTGGATATTCCTCGTCCGGTGTCTCGGCCGGCGGCCGGTACCGCAGTGGGACCAGCCGTCCCTTGCCGGTGGGGGTGGCGAACCGTTCGGTGTGCAGGGTCGGCGTGCCCGGATGCTCCGGGTGGGGACACGGCCACTGGAGACTCCCTTCCCGCTCCAGCCGCTCGTAGGAGATTCCCCCGTAGATAGGAGTGAGTGTGGCAATCTCCTTCATAATCTCTGCGGGATGCGCGTAATCAAACCCGTGGGCCCCCATCCGTTGGGCAACCTGGCACACGATCCACCAGTCGGGACGGGATTCTCCGACCGGCGGGATCGCCCGATAGATACGCTGCACCCGCCGCTCGGTGTTGGTGAACGTCCCGTCCTTCTCCGCGAAGGTCGCCGCCGGCAGGACCACATGGGCCAGCCGGGCCGTCTCGGTGAGGAAGATGTCCTGGACCACCAGGAACTCCAATTGCTCCAGGGCTTTCTGAGCATGCCGGGCATCGGGCTCGCTCAGGAGGACGTTCTCCCCGATGATGTACATCGCCCGGATCCGGCCCTGGTCTACGGCATCAAACATCTCGGTCAGGAAGAGGCCGGGGTTAGGGTTCAGAGGGTATCCCCACGCCGCTTCAAACTTTTCCCTCACCTGGGGGTCGTTCACCCGCTGGTAGCCCGGATACACGTTGGGCAGCCCGCCCATATCGCAGGCCCCCTGAACGTTGTTTTGTCCCCGCAGGGGGTTCACGCCGCTGAAGGGCCTGCCCACGTTGCCGGTGAGCAGGGCCAGGTTGCTGAGGGCAAAGACGTTATCCGTCCCGTGGGAGTGCTGGGTGATGCCCATCGCATAGAGGAGAGTAGACGGCCCGTGGGTGGCGTAGAGGCGGGCGGCCTCCACAATCTTGTCCCGTGGGACCCCCGTCACCCGCTCCACAAAGTCCAGATCATACTCCTCCAGAGACTTCAGGAACTCCTCAAGTCCCTCCGTGCGCTCTTTCACAAAGGCCCAGTCCACCAGATTTTCTTCCACAATGACGCGCGCCATGCCCATCAACAGCGCGACGTCGGTGCCGGGAAGGGGCTGTAAGAAGAGATCCGCGAAGCGACAGAGGTCAATTTCCCGCGGGTTGATGACGATCAGTTTCGCGCCTCTACGGACCGCCTTCTTCACCTCCAGCCCGATGACGGGGTGGCTGGCCGTGGTATTGCTGCCGATGGAAAGGATACATCCGGCCTGTCCGATGTCGCGGATGGGGTTGGTCATCGCCCCGCTGCCCAGAGTGATGGCCAGACCGGCCACCGATGGGGCGTGTCAGAGACGGGCACAGTGGTCTATGTTGTTAGTGCCCATCACCGCGCGGGTGAATTTCTGGATGACATAGTTCTCCTCGTTGGTGCACTTGGCCGATGTAATCATTGCGAAGGCGTCGCCCTGGTACTGGGCCAGTCGGGTGGCGATCAGGTCCAGGGCCTCGTCCCACGTCGCCTCTACCAACTCTCCGTTCTTCCGGATCAGGGGACGGGTCAACCGGTCGGGGTGGTGGATGAATTCGTAGCCGAACCGTCCCTTGACGCACAAGAGCCCCTGGTTGACCGGATTCTCCGTATCTCCCCGAGCACTGACCACCCGATTGCCCAGTACACCCAGATACAGGCCACAGCCGACGCCGCAGTAGGAGCAGATGGTCTTGACCTCATAAGCGGGGGGCAATTCGTTCTTCGCCACCAGTGCCCCTACGGGGCAGCCGGAGATGCAGAGACCGCAGGATTCGCAGGGGGTGTTGAGCAGAGAACCGCCGTATCCCTCCACAGTGCCCACCCGATAGGCGATGGAGAGGGCACCCACCCCCTGGACCTCCAGACAGAGCCGGGCGCAACGCTGGCACCCGATGCACTTGTTGGGGTCCCGCAGGATGAAGGGATGGGTGGTATCCAGCGGATACCAGACATCCCTGGACGGGGCCGTCGGCGAGACGCCGTATTCGGTGGCATACTGGCGAAGGGTACAGGTCTCCGCTACCAGGCAGCCGCACCCCAGGCATCGGGCCGCTTCCTGCAGGGCCATTTCCTCTGAAAGGCCCAACTCCACGGGCTGGAAATTGTGCCGCCGGGTTTCGGCCGGGGCCAGCGGCATCTTCTGTCGGGGTCTGGGCTCCACCTGGGCGAATTCCGGACGGCCGCGCAGTTCCTCCAGGGAGCCTTTGCGGAAACTGACCCGTTGGACGGGTCGTCCGTCTTCGCCGAGGAGATAGCGATGGATCGCCAGGGCCGCCCTTCGGCCGGCGCCGATGGCCTCCACCGCAGTGGCCGCGCCCGTGACGCAGTCGCCTCCGGCAAAGACCCCGGGCATAGAGGTCTGGAACGTCTCCGGGTCCACGGAGATGTTCCCCCACCGGGTTTCCAGCGCGCATCCATCCAGACAGGAGAGGTCGGGGCGCTGACCGATGGCCGCGATCACCGTATCTACCGGCAGGAAAAACTCGGAGCCGGGCACCGGTTCGGGTCGGCGGCGGCCACTGGCGTCGGGCTCTCCCAACTGCATCCGGACGCACTCTATCCCGCGAACTCTCCCATTCTCCCCGACGATTCTCACCGGCGCGGCCAGGTACAGGAACTCTATCCCTTCATCCCCCGCTTCCTCCACCTCCCAGGGCATAGCGGGCATCTCACTGCGGGAGCGGCGGTAGACGACGGTGACTTTTTCCGCGCCCAGGCGAACCGCCGTGCGGGCGGCATCCATCGCGGTGTTTCCCCCTCCGATCACCGCTACCCGCTGGCCAACCATAGAAGGGGGTTGACCACAGGCGACGGCGCGCAGAAAATCAATCCCCGAAAGCACCCCCTCCAGGTCCTCCCCCTCCACGTTCATCCGCTGGCTCTGATGGGCACCGATGGCCAGATAAACGGCGTGGTAACCCTCTTCAAAGAGGCTGGAGAGGGTGAAATCGCGGCCCAGGGCCCGTCCGGTGCGGATTTGAACTCCCAGCCGGGCGATGGCGGCGATCTCTTTATCCAGAATCTCCTTCGGCAGGCGATAATCGGGAATGCCGTACCGGAGCATGCCACCGGGCTCCGGAAGAGCCTCAAAGATGGTCACGGCGTGCCCCTTTTGGACCAGATAGTAGGCGGCGGTCAGACCGGCCGGGCCGGCGCCCACGATCGCCACGCGGAAGCCCGTGGGTTCCGCAACGGGCACACTCAGTTCTTCATAAGTGTGTTCAGCGGCAAACCGCTTCAGCGCGCAGACCGCGACGGGCTCATCCACCAGGCTGCGACGACAGACATTTTCGCAGGGATGAGGGCAGATCCGGCCGATCACCTCGGGGAGCGGGAGCGTCTCTTTGATCAGGCGGACCGCTTCGGCATACGCCCCGCGGGCGATGAGGGCAATGTACCCCCGAATGTCCACCTCTGCCGGGCACGCCTCCCGACAGGGAGCGATGCAGTCGCCGTAATGCTCCGCGCAGAGGGCCTGGAGGCGATCCCGGCGCAGGGCCAGAATCTGCGGCGTGTGGGTCTGAATGACCATCCTGTCGGCGACGCGTGTGGCGCAGGAAGAGACCAGACCGTACCCCTGCACGTCCACGACGCAGATCTGACAGGTGCCCAGGGGTTGCAGGCGGTCATCGTGGCAGAGGGTGGGAATCGGGATATGATGCTCCCGACACAACTCCAGGATGGTCTGCCCGGGACGGGCCAGGACCTCTTGTCCGTTCAGGGTGACCCTCATCAGCGCCATGCCTTCCTCCTAATGATCCGCAAAATATGCATACCTACGGCCGCCTTATTGAAGCAGAGGCATGAAATTTCTACCACATAAACTAAATCCTGTCAAGAAAAATCGGGCAACGGGTGTGTCCCAAAATCATCGGGAGCCCGGTGGGCCAGGCCGTAAACGGCCTGGCTGAGGTTGCCCAGGGCGCTGGAAGCGCCCTTTCCCTTCGGTAGCCCTTCGGGAACCCGGGTTGCCCGGGTGGAGAGGGGCGCTCTCGCGCCTCATCTTCGCCGGAGCCTGGCCGTTTACGGCCAGGCGAAAAGGCCAGCGGCCCAGCCCGACAAAACTGGGACACACCCCGGGCAACGGGTGTGTACCCAGTTCGTCGGGACTGTCCCATTCAGCCCGATGGTAAACCGCAAGGCTCATCCAATGAAGCCCTGGCGGGCTGTTTTTAGCCCCAGGGAGATGGTTTTGCAGCGGGAGGCGAAGCCGCCCGCCGCAAAACCATCTCTCGGGAGGTGAGAAGGTCAAAACACCTCTTCGGCCATTGTCGGAACCATTGTTGACTTCCCTGCAAAAACTCACCGCAGAGACGCCGAGAGCGCAGAGTTTTACAAGTATAATCTCTGCGTACTCTGCGTCTCGGCGGTGAAATGACCTTTTTGCAGGAGACTCATTGTTGAAAGTGCACTCCCATCTTGCGGAACAAGCCACCCTCCCTCAAACGGGTGGACACCCCGGATAATCACCCTTCGCCCAAGGCTTCAGTGGGGCAAATTTCTACGCCATCTGCTGGGCCACCAGTTCCACCACGTCCAGCACCCGGATGCGGAGTCTCTCCTGCCGGGCCGCGCCCGCCAGGGTCCGCTTGCACTGCTGGCAGGCGGAGAGGAGCACCCTCGCCCCCGTCGCCTGGGCCTCGCCGATGCGCCGCCGGGAGACTGCCGCGACCAGGTCCTTATCCGCCATCTCCACGTCCCCGCCGCCGCCGCAGCAGAGGGAGTACTGGTGGTGATGCTCCATCTCCACTAACGTGACGCCGGGGATGGCCCGGATGACCTCCCGGGGCGCTTCGTACACCCCGCTGGTCCGCCCCAGGTCGCAGGGGTCGTGGTACGTCACCGTCTCCTCCAGCGGCCTCAGCGGAACGCGCCCGTCCGCCAGCAGTTCCGCCAGCAGTTCCGTCAGGTGCAGGACCTCAAACCCCAGCGGCTCGCCCAGGACGCGGGGGTAATCGTGCTTCCAGGTGTGGTAGCAGGACGGGCAGGCCGCGATCAGCCGCCGCGCGCCGGTCCGGTGGACGGCATCCAGGTTGTGGCGCATCGTCTCCACCGCCGCGTCGCCCATCCCGGCGATGACCAGTGGGAAGCCGCAGCACCACTCCTCCCCACCCAGCGTCAGGTAGTCCACCCCGGCCTTCTCCAGCACCTGCACCGCGTTCTGGGGGATGGAGTAGGACTGAGGGTAGAAGGAGGCGACGCACCCCACGAAGAAGACCACTTCAGCCCGCGTCTTCTTGCCCACCCCCTCCGGGATTTCGGGCAGGTTCTGGCTCCAGATGAGCCGGTTGGCGTTATCGTCCCCGGAGATGTTGTGGGCAGTCAGGAAGGTCTCCCGGAGGCGGTCAAAGATGGCTGGGTAGACGCCCTGCCGGACCAGGTCCCGGCGCATGGCGATCCACAACTCGCGGGTCTGGATGCGCGCCGGGCAGACGACGGCGCAGCGTCCACAGAGAGTGCAGTCATAGGTGCCGGTGGAGTGGGCCTGGAGCGCCTCCGGTTTGGGCGGACGGGGGCCGAAGAGTCGGGCCAGCAGGCCATACTGCCCCCGGACAAACCGCCGCACCGCCTCAATCTTGCGCAACGGGGTGATGGCGTCCAGGTCTGGCTTCTCGGTGAAGGTGGGACACCACAGGGTGCACTCGCCGCATCGGGTGCAGGCGTCCAGGGACATCAGTTGCTGGAAGGTGAAGAGGGAAAGGTCAGGCCGGGACATGGGCAGTTCCTCCTTGCACCACCACCCTCTCTTGCTGGACTGCGTCCACTGTTGCGATCATGGCGGTGGCGACAGCGTGCATAAACTTGGAGTAGGGGATGGCCGCAATGACGATAGAGGTGAGTAAGCCGTGACCCAGGTAGAACCCGTCGGCAAGGGCCTTCCAGGGAAGATTCCAGCCGGCGACCAGGAGGGAGAGAGGATAGCCGATGAAAGCCAGATGGGGAGCGGGGCCATCGTAGTGAGCGTTCAGGCGGACGATTTCGGTCACCCAGCCAGTGAGAAGGATCAGCCCCAATCCCACTACCATCCAGGTATCCATGGAACCCGTCCGGAGTTGGGCCAGGCGGGCCAGGTAGCGGCGGAAGACGTAGAAGAGCAGGCCCACCGTCATCATAGTGGCGCCGATTTCATTCAGGAGCGCTGTGACGGGATGGTCCGCCATATACCACATCGCGATCCAGGGGATGTGTCCCAGGTGAAAGAGGTGATAGAGCACCTTTTCCGAAAGGGCGGCTAAGCCGGAGAGCACTGTCAGGAGCAGAAAGCCGTTCAGCAGGAGAAAGTGGCTCAACCATCGCCAGCGGCTGGTCTGCCAGAGGCGGCGATTGAACCAGGCCTCGGTGATGAAAGCCTTCAGAATGATGGGGAACTGACGGCTGAAGATAGCCCGCAGTGCCTTGCCCAGCAGGATGATGAATTTTCGTCCGGCAGAGGCACCATCAGCCCCCTCCACCCGACCCCGGAGCCAGATACCTGTCACGTCAACCAGGCCGATCAGGAAGACGACCATGAGGGGAGTATGAAAAATCCAGAAGAGGGTTTCAATGTTCACAGAGTACCTCCGCCTTATTTTGCGTCATCAACACAAATGGCGCGCGAAACCATTCTCCCGGCTGCCTGCGGCCTCCGGGAGTGCCATCAGCGGCGCGCCGGCTTAACCCAGAAGGTCTTTGTATTTTGCCGCTTCCTCTTCTATGAAAGCGCGGAATTCGGGGGAATCCGCCCGGAAGAGATTATTCAGTTCCGCCGGGTTGGACATCTCAATCTTGACCAGCCAGCCCTGGTCAAAGGGGGACTGGTTGATCAGAGAGGGCTCAAATTCCAGTTCCTCGTTGACAGCGACAATCTTGCCGCCGACGAGGGCCGGGACGCGCCCCACCCACTTGCCCGACTCCATAGACATGAAGGTCTGGCCCTGGGTGACGGCCTTCCCCACTGGGGGGATTTCCACGTAGACAATCTCTTTGGCAATGCGCTGACCGAAATCGGTCAGGCCCTGGACGACGGTGTTGCCCTCCACCCGCGCCCAGTTGTGCTGCTTGTCGTAGTAGAGGTCATCGGGGAATTCAACGCCGGCGATCTGCATAGTCTACCTCCGTCTGGTGATGTGCAGGGGCAATATGCTTTATATCGGAGCGGCGGCAGAGCCGCCGCCCCGAAACAGAACCCTCCTGTTACCGGGAAATGACGTCTCGCAGGTTCCCTTCGGCGTCGTAGATGCGGACTTCCAGCGGCATCTGGCCCGGCAGGGCATGGGTGGCGCAACCGAAGCAGGGATCGTAGGCCCGGAAGGCCATCTCTATCCGATTGAGCAACCCCTCGGTGATCACCTGCCCCTTGCGGATCAGCCCCTTCGCCGCCTGCCGGACGGACATGGCAATGGACGCGTAGTTGTTGGTCGTGCCGACGATAAGGTTGCACTTGACCACCAGCCCCCGCTCGTCGGTGATGTAGTGGTGGGTCAGGGTGCCGCGCGGGGCCTCCACGATGCCCACTCCCTCATCCGGCGTCGCCGTGGGGATGTTGCGGACGTGGGGACTGGTGATCTCCGGGTCGGTGGCGAGTTCCAGCAGCCGCTCCGCCGCGTAGAGCAATTCTATCAGCCGGGCCCAGTGGGTCGCCAGCGTGTGGTGGACGGGCTTCCCACCCAGGGTCGCGTAGAACTCCTCGTACGCCTCCTGCGCCCTCGGCGTCGCCATCCCGTCGGCCGCGTTGAGGCGGGAGAGGGGTGTGGCCTGGTAGACGCCGCTATCTTTTCCAGCGACCAGTCCTTTCCAGCCAACCTTTTTAAGGAAAGGGAACTTCAGATAGGTCCAGGGCTCCACGTGTTCGGCGATGACCTGAGCGTACTCGTGCGGCGCGTATTTGACGAATTCCCGCCCCTCAGGGTCCACCACCCGGACCATGCCGTCGTAGAAGTTCACCCGGTTCTGCTCGTCCACCAGGCCCATATAGTACGTGGGCAGGACGAACAAGTCAGAAAGAATCATATCCCGATATGCTGAATTGTCAAGCACGATCTGGCGGAAGAGTTGCAGGGTGAAGAGAGCGAACTCTATCTCCTCCCGCGCCGTGGCCTCAATCTGGGCCCGTTCCTCTTCGGTGATGGCCTTTCCCACGCCACCGGGGACGCCGAAAAGGGGGTGAATCTTGCGGCCGCCCAACATGCCGATGATGTCCATCGCCATTCCCCGGGCGCGGATAACCCGGCCGCCTACCTCCACACCGACTTTGTGGATCAGGCCCAGGATGTTCCGCTCCGCTGGCGGCGCGTCGGGCCCCAGGACGAAGTCAGGGCCGGCCAGGATGTAGAAGTGGGTCATATGGTCGGCGACGTAGAAGGCAGAGTAGAAGAGTTCCCGCAGTTTCTTCGCCGCGGGCGGAACCTCCACGTGGTAGACCGCGTCGCAGGCCTTGACCGAGGCCATATGGTGGGCCTCCGGGCAGACGCCACAGATGCGGGGGGTGATGTCCGGCAGTTCCTCCACGGGCCGCCCCTCGGCAAATTTCTCAAACCCCCGCAGTTCGGGGATGACCAGGTAGGCATTGGCGACGTTCCCCTCTTCATCCAGGAAAATGTCTATCTTGCCGTGCCCTTCCAGACGGGTAATGGGGTCAATGCTGATCTTTTGCATAGGGCTTCTCCTCAAAGGATGCAATATGCGAGATGCAAGATGCAAGATGCAGGGTGCAGGATGCAGGATTTTCTTGCCTCTTGCTTCCTGCCTCTTACCCTACTCTGGCCCGGTGCAGGGTTGAGGCCGGCAGACTGAAGCGGTAGAAGGTGCCCGCCGGGTCCAGGATTTCGCCCACGATGCGGGCCGCCTCCTCCTCGGTGTCGGCGTCCACCACCGAAGCGACGGCCGAGAGCAGTGCCGCGCCCTGGTCGGTGACGTTGGGCGGCGGCCCGTAGCACCCCCGGCAGGGCTGGTTGACGGGGGGACAGAGAGCCCCACACCCTCCCCGGGTAGCCACTCCCGCGCAGATGATGCCCTGCTCCAGCAGACACTGCTTCGGGTCCGGGATGATTTCGTGGTAGCGGTAGAACTTCCGGATTCGCTTTTCCTCCCGGATGCGTTGGCACTCGTCGCAGACGGTCTTTTCGTTGGCGCCGACCACGCTCCCCTTCGGGGGGAGTTGGCCGCTGAGGATGGCCTCTATCACGGCCCATATCTGGTGCGGCTGCGGCGGACATCCGGGCACGAAGTAGTCCACCTCCGTCACCTGGTCCAGCGTCTTGACCGTGTTGTAGAAGCGGGGAATCTCTATCTCCCCCTCGGGCACCCGAGTGACCGGCTGGGGGATGACCCCCTCCGGGTTCTCCACCGTGGGCACCTCCAGATAGACCCGCCGGAGGACGGAACTCTTCTCAAAGAAGTTGGCCAGGCCGGGGATGCAGCCCTCGTGTGCGCAGGAGCCGAACGCCACCAGCACTTTGGACTTCCGGCGCAGCAGGTGGGCCATGTCTTCGTTTTCGCTGGTGCGGATGGCGCCGTTGAAGAGGCAGACATCCAGATGGCCGTCCGGCATACCCTCCACGTCTTTGACCTTGAAGTCCATTGCGGCGGGCCAGAAGAGAATCTCCGCCGCCTCGTCCAGCAGGAGAATTTTCTCCCGCAGTTCCACTATGGCGATTTCACAGCCGCCGCAGGAAGCGGCCCAGTAGAGGCCCAGTTTGAGTTTCCCGTTGTGTGCCATACTCTCACTCCTCCTTGCTCTCCAGTTGGCGCGACCAGTTCAGGGGGCCCAGGGCCCGAATCCGCTCGGTGAACTCGTGGGTCAGTTGGGCCCACTTGACGGCCTCGGCGCCGGAAATCCACCCCCAGTGGAAGCGCTCTTTCTCAATCCCAAACTGGGCCAGCAACTGCTCCACCAGCGGCATGCGGCGGAAGGTCTTGAAGTTGCCGTTGGCGTAGTGACAGTCGCCCGGGGGATGGCAGCCGGAGACGATCACGCCGTCCGCACCCAGCGCGAAGGCCTTCAGGATGAACGCCGGCTCAATCCGCCCGGAGCACATCACCCGGATGATGTCCACGTTCGGGGGCTGCTCCATTCGGCTCACCCCCGCGTTGTCGGCGGCGGTGTAGGTACACCAGTTGCAGACAAAAGCAATAATCCGGGGTTCAAATTGTTCCGCCATTCGGTCCTCCTCAGGGAAACTGCCGACTAAAGTCGCCCGCTATGGGTCTTCGCCGACCGGGAGCGTCGGCGAAGGCCGACGCCCGGCACAGCGTGCCCAGGAAGGCTGATTTCCAATCGGCGTAGTGGCTACACCGGAACCAGCAGCGCCTCCAGTTCCGCCAGAATCTGGCGGTCGGCGAAGTGCCGGGCGGTGATGGCCTCCGCCGGGCAGGCGGCGACGCAGGTGCCGCACCCCTTGCAGAGGGCCTCGTTCACCCGGGCCACCCGGGCCGCTTCGTCAAACGAAATGGCGCTGTAGGGGCAGAGGGTGATGCAGGTCTTGCAGCCGGAGCAGAACCGTTCGTCCACCAGTGCTGTCGTCGGCGAGATGACCACTTCGCCGCGGCTCAGCAGGGCCAGGACCTCCGAGGCGGCGGCCCCGGCGTGCGCGACGGTATCCGGCACGTCCTTGGGGGCCTGGCAGGCGCCGGCCAGGAAGACGCCGTCGGTGTTGGTGTGGAAGGGCCGGAGTTTGGGGTGGGCCTCCTGGAAGAAGCCGCTGGCGCTCCGGCTGATGCCGAAGAGCGTCGCCACCCGGTCCGAATCGTGCGGGGCCTCCATGGCCGTCTCCAGAATGACCATGTCCACGTCTATCTGGACGGGGATGCCCAGGTTGGTGTTCTCCGCCTTCACCTGGATGCGCCCGTCGTCCAGGACGACGACCTCCGCGCCGCGCCCCCGGACGAAGTAGACACCCTCCCGCTGGACCCGCTCGTAGAACTCCTCGTAGTCCTTCCCGAAGGCGCGGATGTCCATGTAGAACTCAAACACCTCCGCGCCGGTCTTATCCCGGACCAGATGGGCATGCTTGAGCGCGTACATGCAACAGACGCGGGAGCAGTAGCGGTTGGCGTTCTCATCCCGGCTGCCGACGCAGTGGATGATGGCCACCCGGTGGGGCTTCTCGCCTTTGGACGTGAGAATCTGGCCCTGGGTGGGGCCGGTGGCGCTGGAGAGCCGCTCAAACTGCAGACCGTCTATGATGTCCGGGGACTTGCCATAGGAGAAGGCGGGGAGACGGCGAGGGTCAAACATCTCAAAGCCGGTGGCGACGACGATGGCCCCCACGTTCAGTTCTATGATTTGCTCTTTCTGGGTGAAGTCAATCGCTTTGGTCGGGCAGGCCTCCACACACGCCTGGGTGCACTTGCCCCGGGTCAGGTAGAGGCAGGCCTGGTCGTCAATCACGGCCTTCAGCGGCACTGCCTGGCCGTTCATGGGGATGTAGGCGGCCCGACGGCGGCTCAGGCCGGCGTCGTACTCATTGGGGACACCCCGCTTGAAGACGCAGGCCTCGGCGCAGGCCCCGCAGCCGGTGCAGACGTCCACGTTGACGTAGCGGGGGCGCTGGCGCACCTTGACCTGAAAATGGCCGACGTAACCGGAGACTTCGGTGACCTCGCTGTAGGTCAGGAGGGTAATGTTGGGATGCCGACCGGCATCCATCATCTTGGGGCCGAGAATTCAGGTACTGCAGTCTAACGTGGGGAAGGTCTTATCCAGTTGGGCCATGTGCCCGCCGATGGACGGCTCCCGTTCCACCAGATAGACCGGGTAGCCGGCCTCGGCGATGGTGAGGGCGGCCTGGATGCCCGCGATACCGCCGCCGACGACCAGCGCCGCCGGGGTCACGCTCTCCTGGCGGGGGAAGAGGGGCTCGTGGTAGTTCACCCGGGCGACGGCGGCCCGGACCAGCCGTTTTGCCTTCTCCGTCGCCTCTACGGGGTCCTCCACCACCCAGGAGACATGCTCGCGGATGTTGGCCATCTGGAAGTAGTACGGGTTGAGGCCCGCCGAGGCCAGGACGTTCTGGAAAGTGGGTTCGTGCATCCGGGGGCTGCACGAGGCCACCACGACGCGGGTCAGGCCCAGTTCCCGGATGTCCTGCCGGATCATCTCCTGCCCGGCCTCGGAGCAGGTGTACTTATGGGGGCGGGCGACCACAACGTTGGGCAGCGTGCTGGCGTACCGGACCACCTCGTCGACATTCACGGTCGCCGCGATGTTGAGGCCGCAATGGCAGATATAGACGCCAATTCGGGGCTCTTCGTTCGTCATCCTGTAACCTCCAGTATTCCCGACACGCAGTACGGAATACGTAACATCCACTACTTCTCCATCGCCTGCCAGACCAGTTCGCAGACGTCCAGCACCCGGACGCGCGTCCTGGTCTTGCGGGCGGCCTGGAGCAGGGTGCGCTTGCACTGCTGGCAGGACGAGATGATGGCCTCGGCGCCGGTGGAGACGGCCTCCTGCAGCCGCTGGATGGAGACATGCTCCACCGCGTCCGGCTCTGTCATCGCCACGTCGCCGCCGCCGCCACAGCAGATGGCGTTCTCCCGGTTGTGGGGCATCTCCCGCAGTTGCATGCCGGGGATGCTGCGGATGATGGCCCGGGGCGGCTCGTACACGCCGCTCTTGCGGCCCAGGTCGCACGGGTCGTGGTAGGTGACCGTCCATGCCAGTTCCGTCATCCGGATGCGGCCTTCCTGGACCATCTGGGCCAGGAATTCAGTGGCATGCATGACCTCAAAGCCGAAAGAGTCGCCCACCATTTCCGGGTAGAGGTGGTGCCAGGTGTAGTAGCAAGAAGAGCAGGTCGCCCCGAGAACCTTCGGGCCGACGGAGCGGACCTTCTCCACATTGTGCCGGGCCAGTTCCACCATATCGTCCTTGAATCCGGCGCCGTAGAGGGGGTAGCCGCAGCACCACTCCTCGCTGCCCAGCAGGGTGTAGGAGATGTGGGCCTGTTCCAGAATCTGGACCAGCGACTGGGGGATGCTGTAGGCCATCGGGTAGAGGGCGGAGACGCAGCCGGTGTAGAGGAGCACCTCTGCGGGCTCCTGGACCCGTTCCGCCACGCCTTCCAGTCCCTGGCTCCAGATGAGGCGGGTCTGGTTATCCTCGTTAAGGATGTTGCGGGTAGCACTGACGGCCTGGCGCATCATCTGGAGCGTCTGGGGGATGGCGTGGCCGTTGGCGACGGCCCACTCCCGCAGGCGGCGCATGGTGGTGCTGGTCAAAATGCCGCGCGGGCAGCGGGCGGAGCAGGCATAGCACTGGGTGCAGAGCCAGAAGGTGCGGCTGTTCATCACCACGTCCCGCAGTCCCAGGCGGACCAGTTCCCACAATTGGCGGGGAGAGTAGTCCATCAGGTCGGCCGTGGGACAGGATGCGCTACAGGTCCCGCACTGTATGCAGGTCAGCAGTTTCTCCCAATCGGGCTCCACCTGGGCCATAAACTCGCGGTCCAGTTTTTCGTCCGTCAACGGTACGGGAAGCGGGGGAGACATAGTCGTATGACCTCCTTAACGTAAAGGCATTACCATCCGGCGATATGGCCGCCGAAGGGTTTGTTCGGCAATCCTCGTCTCGCAAACAACTAACCACCGAGGAAGCGCTTCACGGTTTTCACCAGGACCTCAGGCTGAATGGGCTTGGAGATCCAGGCGTCAATCGGGACGCGCTCTTCGGGGAACTCACTGGCGTACTCGCTGGTGGCGATGGAGGAAACCATCACCAGGGGGATGTCCTTCAGTTTGGGGTCCGCTTCCATCTCCCGACTGACATCCACTCCTTCCAGCGTGGTGCTCATCATTACGTCCAGCAGGACCAGGTCTGGGCGGGTTTTCTGCATCTTTTGGAGAGCCTCGCTGCCGCTGCGGGCCTCCATCACGTGGAAGCCCTCCGCCTCCAGGATGCGGCGGCAGATGAGCAGGAAATCCGGATCATCGTCTACGATCAAAATCCTGGCCATACGTTTCCTCCTGGGCATCTATTTCCTCCCGGGGCAGGGGCATACAGAGCGACGAGACCTTTGGGTGCATCCGGTTCGCGCGAAATAGCAAGGGGTAAAGATGGTATCTTACCCTTGCCATAATATCCCCAAATCCCATAGGGACAAGTGACGATGTGATTGTTCACCTGTTGGTAAAATTGGGGTATAATGTTGGAGGCAATCCGTTCTTGCGGGAGGAGGAGAGATGCGGCTACTCTTTCGTCTGCCCCCAGTGAAGCCGGATGCGTTCCAGGCCCCCCA